>OOCN01000001.1_pt1 | contig 295948 bp, 276 predicted proteins | sample 1671361 | NCBI WGS metagenome assembly OOCN01 (sample SAMN06348149, study PRJEB24527) | human gut metagenome | biome: human gut; feature: ankylosing spondylitis patient; material: feces | host: Homo sapiens | place: China | collected 2015-10
AGAGCATAACCTTGCCAAGGTTAGGGTCGCGAGTTCGAGTCTCGTTTTCCGCTCTTTTCAGATAAAAAAATCCCGCAAGCATTGTTCGGTGCTTGCGGGATTTTTTTGTTGTATGGAAGTTGTTGTTACAGTTTCTGTAATGAGAATCCGAGCATCATTCCGTCGTAGCTGTTGGCCAGCGAGCCGATACTCTTCAGAGTGGAGTTGCTGCTTTTGCTGGAGAGGAAGGTTATCAGTTTCAGTAGCTTGTCCGATTCGAACAGCAGGTCCATAGTTGTGGAGGTAGCGTTGACCTTGGCATTCATACCTATCAGCTTGGCGAATTTCAAGTTGACCTTTTGGGTGGATGCATCGTAGGAGTAGCTTCCCTTCATGCTCTTTTGCCCTACTTTGGCGCTGAATGTGCTGTCGGCGTTGAATGTGAATGACATTTGCCCGGCTTTGATGCCTACTTTGGCAAGCTGTTCGTCCAGTTTCTTTTCTGCGGCTGTGGCGGCAACGGCACCGCCGGCTTTCTGCAGCAGGTTGTCCGATTCGAATTCAATGGCGGAGCCGGTATACGACCAAGTGCCGGTCATATCCGCTGTTGACTTGCCGGTCACGGCATTTACCGCCTTCTCTATATTTTCTTTGTTGAACAAATCCTTGATGGATTGTGCATGACTATTGCTGGTCAGCAGTAGTGCGGCAACAAACAGTTGCCAAAAAACTAATCTTTTCATTTTACTTATTTCTATTGTTTGCTATTCAGGCTTTTGTTGATACTTTCGATATAGTCCAGCAGTTCTTTCCGTCCCATGCGGTTTTCAGAAGAGGTGATGAAGTAGGGGGGCAGCTCTTCCCATTGTTCCTTCAACTGTTCCAGGTATTCGTTGATGTGGGTGTTCAGTCTGCCGCCTTTCAGTTTGTCGGCCTTTGTGAAGACGATGGCAAAGGGTACACCGTTCTCGCCCAGCCATTCCGTAAACTCGAGGTCGATGGCTTGGGGAGCCAGCCGGCTATCTATAAGAACAAACAGACAAGTCATCTGTTCGCGTTGCAGTATATAACTTTCTATAATACGTTTGATTTGTTCCTGCCCTTTCTGTCCCCGTTTGGCGTAGCCATATCCCGGAAGGTCTACAATGTACCAGCTCTTGTTGATGAGGAAATGGTTGATGAGCATGGTCTTTCCCGGTGTGGCAGAGGTCATGGCGAGCCCTTTTCTCCCGGTCAGCATATTGATGAGACTGGATTTTCCTACGTTGGAGCGTCCGATGAAAGCATATTCGGGAAATGTACCAGTGGGGCATTTCCGCACGTCTGTGTTACTGATGACGAATTCAGCGTTTGTAATATCCATTTTGTTGCCTTTTTGGGGTTTTACGTGTGGCAAAGGTAGCACTAATTTCATAAGTTTGTACTATCTTTGCCCAGAAAGCGAAGATAGGCTGCACCTCAGCATAAAAAATGAACTCGTTCATTTTATTCTGCATTCGGTTTGCACTATCTTTGTGGCCAATAGGAGAATTTTAAGTATGAATGGACAGTTTCCCTCTACATTATTGGAGAAGGCGGTAAATGAGTTTGCCAAGTTGCCCGGAGTGGGACGCAAGACGGCTATGAGGCTGGTTCTTCACCTGCTCCGCCAGGATACGGCAGTGGTGGAAGCGTTCGGCAATGCCATCGTGACGCTGAAGCATGAAGTGAAATATTGCAAGGTATGCCATAATATATCAGATACGGAGACGTGCCGCATCTGTTCCAGTCCGCAACGGGACGCCTCTGTGGTTTGTGTGGTAGAGAACATCCGCGATGTGATGGCTGTGGAAGCCACACAACAGTTCCGTGGTTTGTATCACGTGCTGGGAGGCGTCATCTCGCCGATGGATGGCATTGGCCCCGGAGACTTGCAGATAGAAAGCCTTGTGCAGCGGGTAGCCGCCGGCGGCATCAATGAAGTGATTCTTGCGCTGAGCACGACGATGGAGGGAGATACTACTAACTTTTATATCTACCGCAAGCTGGAAAAACTGGGTGTGAAGCTCTCCGTCATAGCCCGTGGCATTTCCATCGGTGACGAATTGGAGTATACGGATGAAGTGACTCTGGGACGCAGTATTGTGAACCGTACTCCATTTTCCGGAACTGCCTGATTGTTTGGGGCCATTATCAATTATTCATTATCCACTATCAATTTACTAAATGGAAGAACAAATAAAGAAGACCGCAGCGCGTGTCCGAACAACTTTTGCCTATTTCTGGATGCTTCCCATCCTGTTCGTTCTACTTGGAGAAACCGGAGGCGGATTGGTAGGTATGTATGCTGGAGATGTACGTGCCACCTATATGGCTGAGACGGTAACCATTCTGCTGGCTGCCTCTTGCGTACCCATAGCCCTGAAACTCTTTTCATGGGTATTAATCCGGAAAATAGATGTAGTGACGCTTCCCGAAGCCCTCCGTCTCTATGCGCTGTGGAGTGGCGTGCGGCTGGCATTGCTTGCCATACCGGTGCTTGCAGGCTTTTTCACCTATTATATCATGTTGAGCAGTACGGGTGCACTGTGTGCACTGATAGGACTGACGGCTTCTCTGTTCTGCCTGCCGGGTGAGGGACGCCTGCGTAAAGAACTGCATATCAATAAAGAAGAAGAAATGTAACCGACTGGAAAATATGAATAAATCTTATTTCTGCAGTGAAAGGGTGCGTCTCCGTGCTATGGAGCCGGAAGACCTGGAAGTGATGTATGCTATGGAGAATGATTCCCAGACTTGGGATGTGACGAACTTCACCGTACCCTATTCCAGATTTGTCTTGAAACAATATATTGAGAATTCCGAATGCGATATGTTTGCCGACCGCCAGCTGCGTATGATGATTATACGTGTAGAGGATGATGCGGTGATAGGCACCATCGATATTACAGAGTTTTCTCCCATGCATGCCCGGGGAGAGGTGGGTATTGCCATACGGAAGGAGTATCAGGGCAATGGTTATGCCAAGGAAGCGCTGCGTTTGCTGTGCGACTATGTTTTCAGTTTCCTATATCTGAAACAGTTGATAGTCCATATCTCGGTGGATAATGAGGCAAGTATCTGCCTTTTTGAATCCTGCGGTTTTGTGCGTTGTGGGCTTTTGAGGGAGTGGTGGCGCGTAGGAGGGTGCTATAAGGATGTTGTACTGTTGCAACTTCTCCGCAGCACTAATTGAATGTTGGAATCTGGGGGAAGCGCGACCATATTTCATATTTTGCTCCCAGCTTGCACAATGCCTTCTTCCAGAGTGTGCCGCTGGCCGCCTCGTCCATTAGCGAACTGATGTTTTCTTTGCCTACCAGCCAGGTGTTTTCTTCAATTTCCCGGCCCAGCTGTTCGTACTCCCAGCCGGAGTATCCCAAAAAAAATCTGATTCTGCCTTTAACGGGATTTCCCTGCATGATGTAGTTTTTAATGGCTTCAAAGTCACCGTTCAGGTAGAAGCCTTTGCCGATGGACAGCGCTCCGGTAATACCCTCGAGCGTGTGCAGATAGAACAATGTATCTGTGCTGAGTGGTCCTCCTTTATAGATAGGTATACTTTCCGGACAGTCGAAGTCTTTCAGCACATCATTCAAGAATAGGGGGAGCGGTTTGTTCAGAACCAGTCCCATTGTGCCGTCATGTGTATGGTCCACCAGTAGAATGACGGATCGTCCAAACATATGGTCACACAAAAAGGGTTCGGAAATCAAGACCTTTCCCCGGGCAGGAACCACATGGTTTGTTTCTATCTTGAATAGATTTATATTGCTATACATGCCCCTAATATACATAATATTCCACAATAAACCAAAGTTCTTCGCTGTTTTTCATTTTAAAAGTTTCTTTTCTCAGATTTTATGGCTTTTTTTATTCGGAGAAAATACTTAAGTTTGCAAGTAATTGGCAATTTAATGCAATGAAATATACTACATTATATACGTTAATTTTAGGGCTGTTTTCTATAGGATGGACGGATTGCCCGGAGGATTTTATGGAGCGTATGCAGCGTCCGGGACATTCTGAAATACAGCTTTCTAAAGTGACGATAAGTGGCCGTGTGCTGGATGAAAGCGGGTTTCCGTTGGCCGGTGCCACTATTCAAGAGAAAGAAACTGCCAATGGTGCGATAGCGGATTCGGAAGGAAAATTCACTCTGGTGGTTGCCGATAATGCAGTGCTTCGTGTTTCGTTTATCGGCTACATGTCCCAGGATATTGAGGTGGAAGGACATTCGACCTTTCATATCACACTAAGAGAAGATATGATAGAGCTGGATAACGTTATTGTTACCGCTTTGGGTATCGAAAAGAAAGAAAATTCTCTTTCTTACGCCACAGATTTAATAAAAAACGAGGAGTTGACGCGAGTAAAAATGCCCAACTTAATTACTTCGTTGACCGGCAAGTCGGCAGGTGTGCGTGTCAATCAGGTTTCTTCCGGTCTGGGAGCCTCAGCCAAAGTCAGTATCCGTGGAATCCGTTCGGTGGCGAGTGACAACCAACCGCTGTATGTGATAGACGGTGTTCCCATTCTGAACTCCACTTCCGAGCAAGCATACTCTGCCATAGGCGGAACGGCCAATGCCGGCAACCGTGACGGAGGAGACGGCATTTCCAATCTGAATCCTGAAGATATAGAGAGTATCAGTATCCTGAAAGGAGCTCCCGCGGCAGCTTTGTATGGTAGTCAGGCTGCCAATGGGGTGATACTGATTACTACAAAGAAGGGGCAGTCGCACGGGCAGCGCAGTGTTTCTTTCTCGACGAGCCTGATGTTCGATAATGCTTTTGCGCTACCCAAGATGCAGAACCGCTATGGAGTAAGTGACGGTGTAGACAGTTGGGGAGAACGGGCAAACCTTCCCGAATACGATAATCTGAGAGACTTCTTCTCTACTGGTGTCACCTCCATAACTTCCATCTCCTTGAGTCACGGCAATGAGAAGTTGCAGAACTATTTCTCCTATGCCAATACTACGGGGCATGGCATCATTGGGAAACATAACCTTTCGAAGCACAACCTCACTTTCAGAGAGACTTCCGTTCTGTTGAATTCCCGTCTGAAGTTAGATGGCAGTATGAACCTGATGCGCCAGGTGGTGAAGAACAAGCCTACCGTGGGTGGTTTCTACATGAATCCTTTGGTGGGGCTCTACCGTTTCCCGCGGGGTGAGGATATTGCTTATTATAAGGAGAACTTCGAGGTTTATGATGAGGGTAGAAACTTGAACATACAGAATTGGCATACCTCCTACGAGGATTTTGAGCAGAATCCCTACTGGATTACCAATCGCATATTGAGCAAGGAGAACCGCATGCATGTCATAGTCTCCTTATCCGCCAATCTGAAGATAAACGATTGGTTAAGCCTGCAGGCCCGTGGCAATGTAGACTATATTAACGACAAGGTGCGCCAGCAGTTCTATGCCTCTACCGCTCCGGCGTTGGCGGGAGCCAATGGGCGTTATATCGAGATGGACTATCAGGAAACCCAATATTACGGAGACGCCATACTGATGATGAAAAAGCAGTGGGATGCATTCTCTCTCAACGCGGCGCTCGGTGCCAGTATCAATGATAAGACAGTGAACTCCACCCGCTATGACTCTAAAACAGCTTCGCTGAAATATGCCAATGTGTTCAATCTGGCCAATATCATCATGAATGGTTCTGCCGGGCTGGACCAGAAGATTGATGCGCGGCGCCAATTGCAGTCCTTGTTTGCGACGGCACAACTGGGCTACAACGAGTTTGTCTATCTTGATTTGTCGGCCCGTAATGACTGGTCCTCCACGCTGGCTTATACATCTCATGAGAAAAGCGGGTTCTTCTATCCCTCCGTGGGATTTTCGCTGATATTCAATAAGCTGATGACTTTACCCCGATGGGTGTCACTGGCAAAGATAAGGGGGGCATACAGCATGGTGGGCAATGATATTCCCATGTTCATCACAAATCCTTCCTCGCATATCACGGCGGGTGGAGAGTTCCTGGCAAGTGATGCCGCGCCGTTCAAGGATATGGAACCGGAGATGACGCATTCCTTTGAGGCGGGTATAGAAGCGCGTTTTTTAAAGAACCGCATTGGTTTGAATGCCACTTTCTATAAGACGAATACCCGGAACCAGTTCTTCAAGCTTCCCACTCTGTCGGGCGATAAATATGCCTACCGTTATGTCAATGCGGGTAATATACAGAATGTGGGGTGGGAGGTTTCACTGGATGCCGTTCCTTTGCTGACGAACCATTTCAAGTGGAAAACAGAGGTGAACTTTTCCACCAACTGCAACAAGATAATTTCACTGCACGAAGCGCTGAAGGAGTTTCTTTACGGTCCTACCAGCTTCTCGTCCAGTTATGCCATGAAATTGGTGAAAGGGGGCTCTATCGGTGACATCTACGGAAAAGCTTTTGTACGTGACGATGCGGGCAATATCGTTTACGGCACGGAAGGAGACAATACCGGCATGCCTTTGGTGGAAGGTGATGGCAATACGGTGAAAGTGGGTAATGCCAATCCAAAACTGATATTGGGCTGGAATCATATGCTGTCTTACAAGAATTTTTCTTTCTATTTTCTGGTGGATTGTCGCTTGGGAGGCGATATTTTGTCTCAGACGCAGGCGGATATGGATATGTATGGCGTTTCTGAAGTCACGGCCCGGGCCAGGGACAAAGGTTATGTAATGCTTGAAGGTAACCGGATAGATAATGTGAAAGGATTTTATAAGAATGTTGTAGGCGGACGGGCCGGGGTGACGGAATATTATATGTATGATGCCACGAACATCAGGCTGCGTGAGCTGTCCGTGGGCTACCAACTGCCTGCTGCCTGGATGGAAAAGACCAAAGTCCTCAAGCGGGCACAACTGTCCTTTTCGGGACGCAACTTGTTCTTCTTCTACAAAAAGGCGCCTTTCGACCCTGACCTGGTACTCTCTACGGGCAACGATAACCAGGGAATTGAAGTCTACGGTATGCCTACCACGCGTAGTTGGGGATTTTCTTTGAAGTGTGAATTTTAAGAGGGGGAGGGAGACTTGATATGAAGAGGATTATAGTACTGATTGGCATGGTTTTCGTGTTTCTGGCTTGTACGCGGGACTTTAAGGAAATCAATACGGACAAGTCCGGCGTGACGGACGAGGACTTGCAGGCCGACTATAACGAACATGGCATCCGTCTTGGAATCATCCAGCAAGGCATCTATTTCAATTACGACTACGGAAAGGGGAAGAACTGGCCTTTTCAATTGACCCAGAATTTGAATGCCGACATGTTCAGCGGTTACATGCACGATGCCAAGCCCCTGAATGGAGGTTCGCACAATTCGGACTACAACTTGCAGGATGGATGGAACAGCGCCATGTGGGGACATACCTATGAGTATGTTTTCCCGCAGATATATCAGTCGGAGAATGCCACACGTGATCGCATGCCTGCCTTTTTCGGCATTACCAAGATACTGAAGGTGGAAGTGATGCACCGTGTCACGGACTATTACGGCCCTATTGTGTATAGTCATTTTGCCGATCTCGAAGCCCGTTATATGCCCGACACGCAGAAAGAGGTCTATAATGCATTTTTCTGTGAACTCGATACGGCTGTAGCTGTACTTTCCGATTATATTGTCGAGCATCCGGGAGCTTCGGAGTTTGCGCGTTTCGATATGTTGTTGGACGGTGATTATGACTCTTGGATAAAGTTTGCCAACTCGTTGAGGATGCGGCTTGCCATGCGCATCGCAGTAGCCAGTCCGGAGAATGCAAAAACGGAATTCCGTAAGGCGATGGATAATGAATACGGAGTCATTCGGGAGGCGGACGAGTCGGTGGCGGTTTCCACAGCGAGTGGATATACCAATCCGTTGGGCGAGATAAACCTTGTTTGGAATGAAGCTTATATGGGAGCGCCGATGGAGTCCATACTGAACGGATATGAAGATCCCCGTCGTGAAATCTATTTTGCCACTTGCCAGAATGAACAGTTTGCAGGCGAGTATCGCGGCATTCGTCAGGGTACATGCTTTGCACATAACTATTATAATACACTCTCAAAATTGAAAGTTACCCAGCAGACTGATGCAGTGTTGATGCCGGCAGCAGAAGTCTGGTTCCTGCGTGCCGAGGCTGCCCTACGGGGATGGACCGATGAGTCGGCGAAAATCTGCTATGAAGAAGGGGTAATGGCTTCTTTCCGTCAGTATGGCATCTTGCAGTCCGACGCTTATCTGGAGAGCGACTTGTTGCCTGCCGATTTTGTGGATACCTACGATATGGAGAATGATATTACCGCCCGTTGTCAGGTTTCGCCACGCTGGCTGGAGTCAGCGGATAGGGATACGAAGCTGGAGAAGATTATTACCCAAAAATGGATTGCCATGTTTCCCGAAGGGTGTGAGGCTTGGGCTGAACAGCGCCGGACGGGGTATCCCCGGCTATTTCCCGTACGCTTTAATCACAGTAAAGACGGGTGCATAGATACTGAGACAATGATTCGCCGTCTGAACTTTCCCGGCGGACTGAAGACGGAGAATGCCGAGCAGTATGCCGCTTTGGTAGAGGTACTGGGTGGAGATGACAATGCCGGTACCCGATTGTGGTGGGATACCGGCATCAACTGGTAGAGACACCTTATTTATATAGGGATATTTTTTATTGGATGGGGTGATTCTCGGCAAAAATTGCCATACGTTCGTCCAACTGGTCGTACTGATGGTCTTGGATAAAGGAAGTGCAGGCACGTAATCCTTCCTGATGGCTTCCGGTGGTCACCAGCGAAATGGCGCTTACACCGTAGTACATTAGTTCCCGCGCAAGTTCTCCGCTACTCATGCCCGGGTAACCGATGGTGAAGTAGAAACCGTCGGCAACGGGATCACCCAAATCATTGTCGTATACCAAGTGGAAACCGTGGCGCAAGAAGATTTCCTTCAGGCGGCGGGCACGTTCACCGTATACTTTCACTTCATCAAGGAAGTTGTATTGACCTTCATTGGCTGCTTTAAGCATGGCGGCAAGAGCATACTGCGCAGAGTGGCTGGTGCCGGAAGAGAGCGCATAGAGTACGCGGTGGATGAATACTGTGCCGAAGGTGCCGCCGCCGTAGCGTTGTGTCAACCCGGGATAGGCCCGATGATACAGTTTGTTCGAAATGCAGCTGACACCGATACGTTGACCGGCATAGCTGAAAGCTTTGGAACCGGAAATGAGCAGCACGTAATAGTCCGTATAGTGTGCCACAGAAGGTTGGTAAGGCGCTTGGAACGGTTTGCTCAAGTCTTGGCGGAAGTCCATGGCAAAGTAGGCGAGGTCTTCCAACACAATGACGTCATATTGGGTTGCCAGTTCGCCGATGATGCGCAACTCTTCTTCTTTCAGGCAAATCCAGCTGGGGTTGTTGGGATTGGAATAGACGATGGCAGAGATATTGCCTTTGCTGAGGTAACTTTCCAGCTTCGCTTTCAACTTGTCGCCACGGTAGTCATATACGTCAAAGGTTTCATATTTCTGTCCCATCACGACCAACTGCTGCTTCTGTACCGGGAAACCGGGATCGATGAAGAGAATGGTATCCTTTTTCTCATCGCACTGGCTGCATGTGAGGAATGAAGCGAAAGTTCCTTGCATGGAGCCGGTAACTGGTACACAACCTTCGGGGGCTACATCTACATTGATAAAGGCTTTGATAAAACGTGATGCTTCCTCTTTCAAGGCGGGAAGTCCGTTAATGTCCGGGTAGAGGCTGGCAATACCATTCTGCAATGCCTCCACCTCGGCCTTTACGCCGACGGCTGAGGGGGGGAGTCCGGGTACACCCATTTCCATTTTTATGAATTCTACACCCGATGCCGCTTCGGCATTGGCTGCAATGGCTTTTACTTCACGGATGGTTGCTTTGGCAAAGTCTGTGATATGAAAATCTGCGATAGTTTCATCTATCAACTTACGTTCAATAGGAGTATTTCTCATGATTTCAATATTAATTTAGTTTTGCAAAGGTAACATAAATCTCTTATAATCAAGCTATGTTAAAAAAAAGATGATTTTTTTTCTTTCAAGCTATTGCAGATATAAGAATTTTGTCTACCTTTGCAACCGCAATCGAGAGAGATAGCAACGAAAGAATGAAATAATGGTGCGTTAGTTCAGTTGGTTAGAATACATGCCTGTCACGCATGGGGTCACGGGTTCGAGTCCCGTACGCACCGCGAAAGTAAATAATAAATTAAAGCAAAGCTCTGAAATTCAAGGATTTCAGAGCTTTTTTTGTTTTCTATATCGGCAGAGAATAACGATTAAAAACAAATCATGCGTGGGATTATTCGTGGGATTTCTGCCAGTCTTACTATACTCATCTGATGAACTTGAACTTTCTTGCGGTATAATCGGGAATTCGGGTACAAATATCCGTAAATCATATACACCTTCGCTTGTGCTATCGCGGTACCTTTGTCATCAGAAGTTTAGCAAGAAAAATAGAGTAATATAACGTATGACAAAAACAATTTTAGGAGTTCTGTCACTGCTTGTCATAATGTCGTGCAGTATTCCCGTAAAGGAGAACACCGTTCAACCCAATATAATGGAAACGAACAAGAAAAATCTCGGAAATCTGTTGGCGCTCTATCCCAAGCCGATGACGGTTGTCGGGGCAGAGGTTGAAGGGAAAGTAAACTGGCTAGTGGTAGGGCATACGGGTGTTATTGGACATGACCGGATACTCATCAGCATGAGTAAAAGCCATTACACTAATCAAGGGATAAAGGACTCAAAACGACTTTCCGTCAATCTAGTGAGTCGTGAAATATTGCCGAAAGCTGACTATGTGGGAAGTGTAAGCGGTGCGACGGTCGATAAGTCGGAGGTGTTTGCCTACCATATTGGCGAAAACGGTACCCCCGTTATAGACGCATCACCCCTCACCATGGAGTGTGAGGTGGTAGACATCTATGAAACTGAAGGTTTCGACAATTTCATTTGTGCGATAGTCAATACATACGCTGCTCCTGAAGTGCTTGATAATAACGGGAAACTTGACTATACGAAGCTGAAACCCGTATTGTTTGAATTTCCGACCTATTCCTACCTTGCCACGGGAGAGATTATCGGCAAATGCCTGAATCTGGATAAGCGGCCGGGTATGTGCGCCAAAGAGCCGATGAGTGCTGACGGTATCGTGCGGTTGTCGAAAATCGAGGTTTATCCGCAGTATCTCGACGAGTATATGAAATACGCAACCGAAGTAGGCGAAATCTCTCTGCGTACCGAATCGGGCGTGCTGACTATGTATGCGGTCGGCGAGAAGGAGAATCCCTGCAAGGTGACTATTCTCGAAACCTATGCGAGCCATGCGGCTTATGTAAAACATATTGCATCAGAACACTTTCAGAAATACAAGCAAGGAACGTTGCGCATGGTCAAATCATTGGTCTTGTCTGACCAGACGCCACTTAATCCGGCTAACAAGCTCAATAACTTCATGCAATAAATAGAACGACTATGAACAAGATTTTTTTAATTTCAGTATTCAGTATTTTAACACTCAATGTTATGGCACAAGAAAAGATAGTACAGACAGCAGGACGCACCCAGTTGGGTGAGTTTGCTCCTAAATTTGCGGAACTAAACGACGATGTCCTCTTTGGCGAGGTCTGGAGCCGCACCGACAAACTCGGTCTGCGTGACCGTAGTTTAGTAACCATTACCTCTCTTATCAGTCAGGGTATCACGGATAATTCGCTCGTGTTCCACCTTCAGTCGGCAAAGAAGAACGGTATTACCCGTACGGAGATTGCCGAAATCATCACCCATATCGGTTTTTATGCCGGTTGGCCCAAAGCGTGGGCAGCGTTTAATCTGGCCAAAGGTGTATGGGCAGAGGACACTGCCGGTGAAGATGCCAAAGCCGCATTCCAGCGTGAAATGATTTTCCCCATTGGGGAACCGAACACTGCATATGCACAGTACTTCATAGGCAACAGTTATCTTGCTCCCGTTTCACGCGAGCAGGTTTCCATCTCTAACGTCACTTTCGAGCCTCGTTGTCGCAATAACTGGCACATACACCGCGCTACTAAAGGCGGTGGGCAGATGCTTATCGGTGTTGCCGGTCGTGGATGGTATCAAGAAGAAGGCAAGCAGGCAGTAGAGATTCTACCCGGTACGGTTATCCATATCCCTGCAAATGTGAAGCATTGGCACGGTGCCGCTTCTGATGGTTGGTTTGCCCATCTTGCTTTCGAAGTTCCCGGTGAGGATACTTCTAATGAGTGGCTGGAACCGGTGACGGATGAAGAATACGATAAACTTAAGTAATACCATCCAAACTCCTGTAATTTAAACGATTGCGGGAGTTTTTGCTTTATAGGACCATGATTTAGTAGCCGGAGGAAAAGCATAATCCGTAATTTGGGTATAGATACCGGGGATTTGTCTACACGGCATATGACGGATACTGCCTATTTTTGCATCATCATTAATAATCCTAAAGATAATTATAAAATCAACAGAAAGATGAATATGAAAAAATTACTATTAATTTCTATGATGCTGATGACCGTTCTGGCAATGGCAGCCTGCGAAGATTCAGGTGATGAACCGTTTACACCCGAACATCCTGAACTTTCCGGACCATCGGGTGGGGAAGATGAGAATGAATCCGAAGTTCCGGATGTATCTTCATTGCAGGTAAATATCATGGTTAGCAATCGTACCATTACTGCCACTATGGAGGACAATGCCGCCACACAGGATTTTCTTGCTCGTCTGCCATTGGAGGTTACGTTGAATGATTACAATAATACTACAGAAAAAATCTTCTATCCCTCTCCGGCTCTGGCAATTGAAGGTGTTACGCGTGGCTGTGCTCCTATTGCCGGTGATATAACCATCTATGCCCCATGGGGAAATGTGGCAATTTTTTGTAAGAATGGGTCTTATAGTGATACTTTGATTAAAATCGGTCGTGTTGATGGCAATGGCATTGAAATGTTGAGTGTGCCTGGAGATATACTTGTGAGATTTGAAAGAAGATAAGAATGGATTAATAAGGGCACTATGACTACGAACGAATTCAAGGAATATGTAAAGACGCGTCAAGCGCTTGATACGGAGGAGATACATCGCTTTATGGACAAAATGAGCAATGAAGCCAGACGCATCACTTTCCGGCTGAACACGGCATATCATACACCGGACGAGGTACGTGGGTTACTCTCCGAATTGTTCGGTTATCAAGTCCCGTCATCGTTCCGGGTATTCCCACCGTTCTATACCGATTTCGGGAAGAATATTACAGTGGGCGAAGGCGTATTTATTAATGCCTGCTGTCATTTTCAGGACCATGGTGGTGTGATAATCGGTGACGGATGCCAAATCGGGCATAATGTAGTCTTTGCAACGCTCAATCATGGTTTGCCTCCGGAAGAACGCCAAACTACCTATCCGGCACCGATTGTATTGGGTAGGAATGTCTGGGTAGGTTCTAATGCGACGATTCTTCCAGGAGTGACAATCGGTGACAATGCTGTGGTGGGAGCTGGAGCGGTTGTGACGAAAGATGTGGAAGCGAATACAATAGTAGGCGGTGTCCCCGCGAAATTGATAAAGAGAATAGAGTAATAATTATAACATTGAAAACAAGATGAGAATAATATCAAATACAGCATTCGGCGGAGAAAGACCTTTGTTTGAATCACATGACTTACGTTTGGAGAATGTAATTATCCATGCCGGAGAATCAGCCATCAAGGAATGCAGCAACATCGAAGCTGTCAATTGTCGATTCGAAGGGAATTACCCCTTCTGGTATGTTCACGGGTTTGTAATCGACCGTTGTTTTTTCGATGTCGGCGGGCGTTCGGCACTGTGGTATTCCGACCATCTGAAAATGACCGATACGCGTATCGACGCACCCAAAATGTTCCGCGAGATGCACGACATCGAAATTGAGAATGTAGAGATGAACGATGCCGATGAAGTATTCTGGCGTTGCCAGAATCTGAACATCAGAAATCTGAAGTTGCATGGAGGAACTTATCCGTTCATGTTCAGTAGCGACATCCGCATAGACGGATTGGAGAGCGACAGCAAATACGTTTTCCAGTATGTGAAGAATGTAGAGTTGCGCAATGCCAAAGTCACTACAAAGGATGCTTTCTGGGAGGTGGAGAATGTGACAATCTACGATTCCGAACTCAATGGCGAATATCTCGGCTGGCATTCGCACAATCTCCGGTTGGTGAACTGCCATATAACCGGTGAGCAACCGCTCTGCTATGCCCACGACCTCGTATTGGAGAATTGTACCTTTGGTCCCGACTGCGACCGGGCTTTCGAATACAGTTCGGTGCAGGCAACCATCAAGGGGGCTATAGGTGGGGTGAAGAATCCACGGACAGGCAGTATCACTGCCGAAAGCTATGGGGAAATCATTCTCGATGAAAATATAAAGGCACCTGCCGACTGTGAGTTGAAGCTTTGGGACGAGAAAACTTGTTTCACCGACTGATGCCTTTGCAAATAGCCTGATGGGAATAAAAAAGGGAAAGACCGATTACTTGTTGTCGCTTATCCGCGAAGGGAAGAGTATGACGCTGGGGCAGCAGTTACGCCTGACTGCATACCTCAGTGTCCCTGCTATTATGGCACAGGTGTCCTCCATCGCCATGCAGTATATCGATGCTTCGATGGTTGGTAGCCTGGGTGCGAATGCAGCGGCTTCCATTGGATTGGTTTCAACCACGACATGGCTGTTCTGGGGATTGTGTGCCGCCGCTGCAACGGGATTTTCTGTCCAAGTGGCACACCGGATTGGGGCCGGAGATTTTGCAGGAGCGAAAAAAATACTCTGCCAATCGGTTACGGCTACACTTGTTTTCAGTTCTTTGTTGGCGGTTGTCGGCATTTCTATCAGTGGTGTGCTTCCCGGCTGGCTGGGTGGTGATGAAATGATACGGAGCGATTCATCCTTCTATTTCCGGATATTTTCACTTTTCTTACCCGCCTTACAGTTGAATTTCCTTGCGGGCGGCATGTTGCGGTGTAGTGGGAATATGCGTGTACCCAGTATGCTTAATGTACTGATGTGTTTTTGGGATGTCGTGTTCAACTTCTTCCTTATTTTCCCGACACGGCAGGTAGACTGGTGGGGATGGGAGTTCATCGTTCCCGGCGTAGGTTTAGGTGTGGAAGGTGCGGTATTGGGAACCGTGTTGGCCGAACTTATCACTGCCGGTGGGATGATGTGGTATCTTTGCCGTCGCTCGTCCATGCTGAGACTATCCGGGGGGCAGGGCAGTTTTCTTCCCTGGAAAGAGACGCTGCGCCAGGCTGTCCGCATCTCCCTGCCAATGGGATTCGAGCATATTGCCATTTGCGGAGCGCAGATTATGACGACGGTTATCGTCGCACCGCTCGGCATCGTCGCCATTGCCGCCAACTCATTTGCCATCATCGCTGAAAGCCTTTGTTATATGCCCGGCTACGGTATATCGGAGGCTGCCACGACGTTGGTAGGCCAGAGTCTTGGAGCAAACCGTATCCGGTTACTCAAGCGTTTTGCCAACATTACCGTTTGGTCAGGGATGCTGATTATGGGAGTCATGGGAGTGCTGATGTATGTGGCAGCCCCTCAGATCATTGGAGTGATGACGCCTGTGGAGGAAATCCGCATGTTGGGAATCGGGATTCTGCGGATAGAAGCTTTTGCGGAGCCGATGTTTGCGGCATCTATCGTCGCCTACGGTGTATTTGTGGGTGCGGGCAATACATTTGTTCCCAGTCTGATGAATTTTGGCAGTATCTGGGGTGTCCGGCTGACACTGGCAGCATGGCTTGCCCCTACGATGGGGCTACGGGGCGTATGGCTTGCCATGTGTATTGAGCTTTGTTTCCGGGGAGCGATTTTTCTTGTCAGGCTTTGGAGTGGTAACTGGATTTATAAGTTGCGAATAAAAAGATAAATTATGAAATACGATTTCGATACAATCATCCCGCGTCGCGGGACGAATTCTTATAAATGGGATACTCCCGAAGAGGAGAATGTACTGCCCATGTGGGTGGCAGATATGGATTTCCGTACAGCACCCGCTATTATCGATGCCTTACAAAAGCGGGTGGCGCACGGTATTTTCGGTTATACAAAAGTACCCGAAGCCTATTATGATGCGGTCGTCCGGTGGTTCGATGACCGGCATCGCTGGCAGGTTGATTCCCGGTGGATTATCTATACGAGTGGTGTCGTGCCGGCTCTGTCAGCCATTATCAAAGCCTTGGCCATGCCGGGTGATAAAGTCATCGTTCAGACTCCTGCCTATAATTGTTTCTACTCATCTATCCGTAATGACGGATGCGAGTTGTTTGCCAATAATCTCGTTTATCAGGATGGCCGCTACGTAATCGACTTTGCCGATCTTGAAAGGAAAGCTTCCGATCCGAAAGCAAAAATCCTGCTGCTGTGCAATCCTCACAATCCGGTCGGACGGGTCTGGACTCCGGAAGAACTGCAGCATATAGGTGATATTTGTTTACGGAATGAGGTGTTTGTCGTGGCGGATGAGATTCATTGTGAACTGACTTACGAAGGATATGACTACACACCCTTTGCCTCCTTGTCCGAACGCTTTTTGCAAAATTCCGTCACTTGCGTTTCGCCGAGTAAGGCGTTCAACCTTGCCGGGTTGCAAATCGCCAATATCATCGCAGCCGATGAAGAGGTGCGCCGCCGTATTGACAGAGCCATTAACATCAACGAGGTATGCGACGTCAATCCGTTCGGCGTAATCGCCACAATGGCAGCTTACAACGAAGGTGGGGAATGGCTCGATGCCTTGCGGAAATATCTGCGGGGGAATTACGAATACCTCTGCTGCTTTTTCAAGGAACGGTTACCACAATATCCCGTGCTGCCACTCGAAGGAACTTATTTGGTTTGGATAGACTGCCGTGCTTCCGGTATCAGCTCAGATGTTGTCGCCTTGCGTTTGCAAGAACAACAGCATCTGATGGTCAATTCCGGTACGATGTACGGTCCCGGTGGAGAGGGCTTTATCCGGCTGAATATCGCTTGTCCCCGGGCTCTGCTTGCTGATGGACTGGAACGGATGGCCCGTTTATTCTATCGTGAAGTCTTCTGATTTAAATCCGCTGTAATACCTACCGGAGAAGGCGGTGAACTTCAGGACACAATAATCGGGATCAGTCACTCCTTCGGGATAGTACATAGTGTCGCCTTCCTGCCATATCATTTCCTTACTGGTGCTGTCCGTCAGTATCTCCATCGTGCCGCGCAGCATTACGCCCTTGAAGAAGCGTGTGTTGCAGACGTAAAGGCATGCCCGGTTATTTTTGAGAAATTGCGAAACGCGCATCGACGAGGTGTTCGTTGATAGGTAAATGTGTTTGAGCCCTTCCCTTTTGCGGGTTTGCAACATGGCCTTGATGTTGGGAAAGCCTTCGGCATCCACCGAACCGACAAAGATGGTTTTTTCCTTGTCAATCATGTTTCCTACTGTTTTTTCTGCATCTCTCATTGTTTGTTTTTTTTATGGGTTATTGTTTCAAGGGCAAAGATAGCCGGTAAGTGGAACTTTTGTACAATAAAAAAGAAGGAGGATATGTCACTTTTCACGGTTTCTCCATTTTCCGGTAGGCGAGGGGAGTATACCCTATACATTGTCGGAAACTACGTACAAAGTAGGAGACGGTTGAGAAATGGAGTTCGGAGGCTATTTCTGAAATGGGGAGGTCGGTGTAGGTGAGCAGACGCTGGGCTTCGTCTGTAACCTTGTTGAGTATGTACTGCTTGGCGTTGATGTTTATGGCCGAAGAGAGGATTTCGTTCAGATAGTTGGGAGTGATGCATAGTTTATCGGCATAGAATTGTACAGAATGCTGCTCCCGGAAGTGCTCCCCAACCAATTCGAAGAATCGGCTGAGGTGGAAGCTGCTGATATCTTTATGTGGCTCCTTACCCGTCTCCGGAGGGATAGAGGTGCAGTAGGCACGGTTGAGTAGCATGAGGACTTCGTAAAGTAAGGCGCGTAATATGCCCGTATCGTGTGGGTGGAAAGAGTCGATTTCGACCTTTATGTCGTGCAGAAGTTGGAGTATTCGTGCATAGAGCCCGTTCGGCAGTTGGAGTTTGTCTACCATTTTTCCCATTCGGAAGAACGGGAGGTGCTGCACGAATAGTGGGTCTTTGAAGAAAGAGGTCAAAAAGGTATCCTCAAAAATTAGAGCATGACCGTTGCCGATACGGTCTGTGTCCCAACTGCGCACCTCACCTGGTTTGGAGAAGAATACATCACCGGGAGCTGCCAAGTGTGTCCGGTTACCGATAGTGAATTCTCCTTCTCCTTCTGTGATGAAGGTGATGTCATAGTAGGTCAGAATATGTACTTTTCCCTGGGTCAAGAATTTCCGGGTATACTGCAAATCAACGACATCTATCAGAAGTTCGCTTCCGTACTTAGTTTTGTAGAAATTGTATCGTGGGATGGCATTTTTCATGGCTTAACATTGTATGATGGCAGTAAAGTTAGAGAAAAAGCTGCTCCGTACAATAGCGAATAGGAAAATGTTGGGTAAAGACCGGGAGTTTTGTTTATCTTTGCACCCGCAATTATCAATCGCCTTGCAACGATTGTCTGGAATTATCATATTATGAAACAGAAACGAATACCATTGGTGGGCAGACAATACCTTGTGCCCTTCATTTTGATTACCTCTCTTTTCTTTTTGTGGGGATTTGCCCATGCCATTCTGAATGTACTGAACAAGCACTTTCAAGAGATACTGGATATCACGAAGACACATTCGGCCTTTATACAGATGACGATGTATATGGGATACTTCATTATGGCCATTCCTGCAGGATTTTTCATCAGTCGCTTCGGATACCGCCGGGGTGTGGTATTCGGTCTGTTGCTTTACGGCGTCGGTTCGCTGCTCTTTATCCCCGGGCAGCATTATCTGTCTTTTAATCTTTTCTTGTTTGCATTGTTCGTGATAGGCTGTGGACTGACGTTTCTTGAAACTGCCGCCAATCCTTATGCCACAGAATTGGGCGCAAAGGAAACTGCTGCCAGCCGGCTGAATTTCGCGCAATCCTTCAACGGTCTGGGATGTATCTGTGCACCAGTACTGGCTGGACTGCTGCTCTTCTCGAAGGATGGGCAGACGGGCTCGGGTAATGTCGCATTGCCCTATATCTGCATGGGGGTAATTGTGTTGCTGGTAGCGTTGGTCTTTTCAAGAATCAAGTTGCCCGAGATTGAACATAGTGTGGAGGTGGACGAAGCTGGTAATAAGGTCGGATTGTGGTCACACCGGCTTTTCATTTTCGGGCTGATAGCCTTGTTTGCCTATGAGGTCGGCGAGATTTCCATCAACAGCTTCTTCATCAACTACGTGGTGGAGCAGAATTGGATGAATGCCCGCGAAGCTTCCGTAGTGCTTTCTTTCGGTGGACTGGGATTATTTATGTTAGGACGTTTTGCCGGTAGCTGGATTATGGGACGTGTGCGTGCCGAGAAGATGTTGCTGGTTTGTGCTACGGGCACTGTGATGACTACCTTGTTGGTGTTGCTGGATGTAGGAATGGTGTCGCTTGCAGCTCTGTTGTGCGGATATGCATTTGAGGCTATTATGTTTCCCACGATTTTTGCACTTTCCTTGCGCGGGCTGGGCAACCATACCAAGAGGGCTTCCTCTTTCCTGATGATGTCTCCCGTGGGAGGCGTGGTAGGTCCGCTGTTGATGGGACTGGTGGCAGACCATACGACGATGGTGTGGGCGTTCATCGTACCGCTGGTTGCCTATTGCGTGGTGTGGGCATATGCCCGCAAGATGGTGTCCGTCTCTACCGCTTCTTCAATATAGAAGGAAGCCTGCGACTCCGGCAAGGATTATCAGTAAGATAGGGTGGAGGTTCCACTTCCACGTCACGCCGAAAGCGGCTGCAAAGATAAGTATGCTTTTGTAATCTATGAAATTTTCCTTGTTCATCAGCAATAGGGCAGCAGCAGCTATCAATGATACGGACATGGGCAGCAGTCCCGACATTGCCGCCTTGATGTATTTGTTGTCCTTGCATTTCACGAAGAAGTAAGAGATGAGCAATACCAGGATGAACGAGGGAAGACATACTGCAATGGTGGTCACGACAGCTCCCCACACGCTTTGAGTAACTGCATAGCCCACATAGGTGGCACTGTTGATGCCTATCGGACCAGGCGTCATCTGCGAGATGGCCACTACGTCCGTGAATTGTTGCAGGGTGAGCCAGTGATGGTGGTCCACCACCTCATATTGGATGAGGGACAACATGGCGTAACCGCCTCCGAAACCGAACATTCCGATTTTTAGATATACCAATATCAGCTGCCAATAAATCATATCTGTAATTTTCTCAGTTTATCTTTTAACCATAATGTATAGAGCATTCCTCCTGCAATTCCTGCAAGGACAATGTATACGGGGGATAGCCCGAATTGCCAGATGAGTATGGTGGCGATGGCTGGAAGCACCAGTTGCCAATACTTCAGCTTCAGTGCCCGTGCAGCCGAAATGCAGGGTATCACAATCAGTGCGACTACTGCCGGACGGATACCGTTAAAGATGCGTATCATCACCTGGTTGTCCTGAAAATGAGCGAAGAACATGGCTATCAGCATCATGATGACAAAAGAGGGGAGGATTGTGGCAAGTGCACACACCAGGCTACCTTTTACTTTATGCAGCTTGTAGCCGACGAATATGGATATATTGACAGCAAAAACACCGGGAAGTGACTGGGTCAACGCAAACATTTCCATGAAATCTTCTTTACTCATCCATCTCTTTTTTACGATTTCCCGTTCAATGAGAGGTATCATAGCGTATCCGCCACCGATAGTGAACATTCCTATCTTGGCAAAGGTCATAAAAAGCAGTAAATATTTCATTATTTCTCTTCGGGTGACTTTCTTTTGCAAAGAAACCCAAATTAATCAACATATACAAATTAGGGGGATAATATTTATTTATTAATATTTTATATTACAGGGCTATATTCTTAAATCTATTTAAAAGGAGAATATTCCGTCGTAAATAAGCTTTATCTTTAACACGTAATTACAAATAATATAAATGTAGATATGATACAGATAGTGCAATTACATGGTACGGATAAAAAGCTGTATGAGCTTGTAGCCCCTTTGGTTATGAGCCCGGAAGTGCTGAAACAGAACTACAATTACCCTTTCCGGACATCGGAAGAGTACGAGTGGTTTGTTGCTCTGGATAATAAACATGTTGTAGGTTTTGTGCCGGTGGAGCACAAGAAGTATGAATGTGTCATCAACAACTATTATATTAAGGAAAGGAATGTTGACACGCTAAAATTGCTTCTGGAAAAGGTACTTGAGAAGCAGGGCGAGGAGAGTAGTCTGACGGCTGTTAGCTTTGTTGAAGATAGGGATGTCTTCAGCGAGCTGGGCTTTTTGGAAGACAAGGTATGGACCCGTTATGTGAAAATGAAGAAAAACAGATAATTATGGCTACACCCAAAAATGTGTATGAACTGGCGCAAGAACGTCTTGATGTGATTTTTAGGGAATTTGACACGATATGCGTCTCTTTTTCGGGAGGAAAAGATAGTGGAGTGTTGCTGAATTTGTGCATAGACTATATCCGCCGGAACCGGCTGAACCGTAAACTGTGTGTATTCCATATGGACTATGAGATACAGTACAGCATGACCATTGATTATGTGGACCGGGTATTGGAGGCGAATAAGGATATATTGGAGGTGTATCGTGTTTGTGTGCCTTTCCGTGTAACGACTTGTACGTCGATGTACCAGAGTTACTGGCGTCCGTGGCAGGAGGATTTGGAGGACATTTGGGTAAGGAAGATGCCGAAAGGCTGCCTCACTAAAGAGACGTTTCCTTTCTACACTCCCGAAATGTGGGATTATGAGTTCCAGATGCACTTTGCCAAATGGCTGCATGAGAAGAAGGATGGAGTGCGTGCCTGCTTTCTCATAGGCATCCGTACGCAAGAGAGTTTTAACCGCTGGCGCAGCATCCATCTGAACCGGAAGTATCAGATGTACCACAATTACCGCTGGACCTCGAAGATAGGCAATGACATTTTCAATGCTTATCCCATTTATGATTGGAAGACGACGGATATCTGGACAGCCAATGGCAAATTCGGCTTTGACTATAACCATTTGTATGACCTATATTATAAAGCCGGAGTCAATATCGAACGCCAGCGTGTGGCAAGCCCTTTTCTTTGTGAGGCACAAGAGAGCCTGAAGCTGTATCGTGTCATCGACCCGAATACTTGGGGAAGAATGATAGGGCGGGTCAACGGGGTGAACTTTACCGGTATTTACGGAGGGACGCGTGCTATGGGGTGGCAGACGGTCCGACTGCCCGAAGGGTATACGTGGAAAGGCTTTATGCAGTTCCTGCTTTCCACCTTGCCGGAAGAGACCCGGAGGAACTACTTGAAAAAGCTTACCGTCAGCATTGAATTCTGGCGTACAAAAGGGGGGTGTCTGGCTGACGAGACCATCCAGAAGCTGAGGGATGCAGGAGTGTCCATTGAAGTGATAAATATCACGAATTACAAGACAAACAAGAAGCCGGTGCGCATGGATTATCTGGATGATATTGACATCGCGGAATTCCGGGAAATTCCCACTTATAAGCGGATGTGCATATGCATCCTGAAGAATGACCATGCCTGCAAGTACATGGGTTTTGCCTTGAACAAGGAAGAGGCATACAAAAGAGACAAGATAATGGAACAATTCAAAAATATGATGTTATGAGCGTAGATAAAAGTCCGGTATATAACGTAAGGGCAATTCCAATAGAGAAAATACAAGCAAACGATTACAATCCGAATGTAGTGGCACCGCCCGAAATGAAGCTTCTGGAGCTTTCCATCTGGGAAGATGGTTTCACCATGCCTTGTGTCTGTTACTATGATGAGGAAGAGGATAACTACATCCTGGTGGACGGTTACCACCGTTATCAGGTGTTGAAGACATCCAAAAGAATTTATCAGCGCGAAAACGGGTTGCTTCCCGTGGTCGTGATTGACAAGGAACTTTCCAACCGTATGGCGTCCACTATCCGTCATAATCGTGCCCGTGGTACGCATAATATCGAGTTGATGTGCCATATTGTTGCGGAATTGGACAGAGCCGGTATGTCTGATGAATGGATAATGAAGAATATCGGAATGGATCGCGACGAAGTGTTGCGTTTAAAGCAAATTTCGGGTCTGGCAGACTTGTTTGCGAACAAGAACTTCAGCATTCCGGATAAGAAAGAAGAGTATGTGGCGGATAAATAAATGAATATTTCAGGGGTGGATTTTTTAATCTGCCTCTTTATATTCATTAACAAGTGAAATATTTCGTTGCAAACTTGCATAATTTAGTCAAATCGCCTACATTTGTCAGCATCAAAACAAACAGAATAGGTCCTATGTGCTTTAAGGCACTATAAAAAACATTACATGAAGAAAATTTTGGTTAGTGGCGGTGCTGGTTTTATAGGTTCTCATCTTTGTACCCGATTGATAAACGACGGGCATCAGGTGATTTGTCTGGATAATCTTTTCACCGGTTCGGAAGGAAATATCACTCATCTGAAGAGCAATCCCCGCTTTGAATTTGTACTGCATGATGTGGAAACCCCTTATGAGGCAGATGTGGACGAAATCTATAATCTGGCTTGTCCTGCTTCTCCCATCCACTACCAATATGATGCCATTAAAACCATCAAGACTTCTGTATTGGGCGCCATCAATATGCTGGGGCTGGCCAAAAAGACGAATGCCAAGATATTGCAGGCTTCTACCAGCGAAGTGTACGGTGACCCCGTTATTCATCCCCAAGTGGAAAGTTATTGGGGAAATGTAAATCCAATTGGCCTCCGTTCTTGTTATGATGAAGGGAAGCGTTGTGCCGAGACATTGTTTATGGACTATCACCGCCAGAATGGAGTGCGGATCAAGATTATCCGTATATTCAATACGTACGGTCCTCGGATGTTGCCGAATGACGGACGGGTGGTTTCCAATTTCGTGGTTCAAGCATTGCAGAACCAGGATATTACAATATACGGTTCGGGTAATCAGACGCGAAGTTTCCAATATGTAGATGACTGTATAGAAGGTATGGTGCGGATGATGAACACGGAGGACGATTTTATCGGTCCGGTAAACTTGGGAAATCCGAATGAATTCTCCATATTGGAACTGGCGGAAAAGGTCATTAGGCTGACGAATTCCAAGTCGAAACTGATTTTCAAGCCACTGCCTCATGATGATCCCAAACAGCGTCAGCCGGACATCACTCTGGCAAAGGAAAAGTTGGGCTGGGAACCGACTATAGAGCTGGAAGAGGGTTTACAGTATATAATAGAGTATTTTAAGGAATATCGTTCCTAACTAAATAGTAATTTTGATAACGGGAAAAACAATATAGAAAGATGAACATGGAAATAAATCCTTCCGAATACAAGATTCTCATCGTTGACGATGTGATGTCAAACGTTTTATTGTTGAAAGTGCTTTTGACAAATGAGAAATTCGCGATTGCTACTGCAAGTAACGGGCGGCAAGCGTTGGAACAGGTGGAAAAGGAAAATCCTGATTTGGTTTTGCTTGACGTAATGATGCCGGACATGAGTGGTTTTGAAGTAGCTCAACATTTAAAGTCAAATCCGAATACAGCTGATATTCCAATCATCTTTCTGACCGCACTGAATAGTACGGCAGATATTGTGAAGGGGTTTCAGGTTGGCGCGAATGACTTCATCTCTAAGCCTTTCAATAAGGAGGAATTGATTATCCGTGTTACCCACCAAATATCTTTGGTAGCTGCCAAACGGTTGATTTTGAGTAAGACGGAAGAACTGCAACGTACTATTGCCGGGCGTGACAAGCTTTATTCGGTGATTGCCCATGACTTACGTTCTCCGATGGGATCCATCAAAATGGTGCTGAATATGCTGATATTGAACTTGCCATCTGAGAAAATTGGCGCCGAAATGTACGAGCTTCTGACGATGGCTAATCAGACTACGGAGGATGTGTTTTCATTGCTGGATAACCTGCTGAAATGGACAAAGAGTCAAATCGGTAAGTTGAACGTGGTTTATCAGGATGTGGACCTCGTCGAAGTGACAGACGGTGTCATTGAGATTTTCAGTATGGTGGCAAGCCTGAAGAAGATAAGAATCCGCGAGATGAAACCGGAAAAAATGATGGTCAACGCTGATATTGACATGCTGAAGACAGTGGTCCGTAACTTGTTGAGTAATGCCATTAAGTTCAGTAAGGAGAACTCAGAGGTACTGGTGAAGATGGAGGAAGTAGATGGTATGGCAGTTGTCAGCGTCCAGGATTATGGCTGTGGCATCAGCGAGGAGGGGCAGAAGAAGTTGTTGCATACTGATACGCATTTCAGCACGTTCGGCACGAACAACGAAGAAGGCTCGGGACTGGGCTTGTTGCTATGCAAGGATTTTGTCGTGAAGAATGGCGGTAAACTGTGGTTTACTTCCAAGGAAGGCGAAGGCTCCATATTCAGCTTCTCTATTCCGGTGAAGAAGTGATAACGAAGAAAATAGAACGGATGGTCCGTTGAAGTAAAACAGACCATCCGTCAGACTCAAATAGACCGTCTGTTACGGTCGTACAGACCATCTGTTTCTTATGAACGGATGGTCTGTTTTTTATCTCTTACACAGACTGCGGAAATCGCAATATTCACATTTCCGGGTATCCTCTGTTTGGCTGAATGTTTCTTCTTGGCTGAATATCTCCTGCAGGAGTCCGTGCAGCCGTTCGCGAAACTCGTCTTCGAAGAAAGCGAAGTTGTTGACCGGTACCTTGGGTTGTCGTGGCGCTCCCATTTCGATGACCGGGGAGTAGCTTTCGGAAGCTGCCCGGTGGATGTAGAGCAGGGAAGGGGCTACCTTCAGCGATTGCTTGCGGCAGAGGATGGCGGCGTACAGAAACGTCTGGAAAATATAGTTGGGACGGTTGTCGGCGGGAGTAAACAGTTGTTCTATATTTTCGGGAGTCTTGGGAGTACCGCCTGTCTTGTAGTCCACGATACGTAGCGTGTCTCCTTTGCTGTCCAGGCGGTCGATGGTACCGCCTATCTGTAAGGCAAGCTTTCCTTGCGGAGTATCTATTTCCATCATTTCTCTGACGTCCTGTTCCATGCCCTCCATACGGAACGGGGCGTATTGCAGGTCATTGCGCAGGAGCTGGCGCAGGTAAGAGGCGATGACTTTGGAATGGATGAGCTGCGTACCGTTATACTCCGGTTGCTCCGTAAGGGGCACATGGAAGAACTTTTCTTTGAAAGCATTGTCCACATAGGCTTGCAGGCGAACATCGTCTTTCAGTAATTGTTCCAGGTCGTCTTTACGTATCTCCCGTCCGTTGGCTGTCAGTTCGTTGTACACCAGTTCGGCGGAACGGTGGAAGATGGTGCCGAAGAGGGCGGAGTCTATCTCGGCGCTTACTTCATCGGGAGCTTTCAGGCCGGCTACGTATCGGTAGTAGAATTTCAGGCGGCAGTCCAGATAGGCATTGAGGGCAGAGGGGGAGAAGAACGCTTTGGGACGTTGGTGGATGTTGTAGGCGTCGAACATCTGTTGCAACATCTCCGGTGTCTTGTGAATCTCAATTTCCCGGGCTTGCTGTGGAGATTGTCCGGCTTCAAGGTACTCAAGGGAGATGTTGTGCGGCGACTCTACCAGGAATTGCAGCATGAAGCGGGACATTTCCCCGCGGTTCAGTCCGTCCGAAGAGGTGTTATATAATAAGGTGACGTTTTCTGCCCGTTGGATGAGGCGGTAGAAGTAGTAGGCATAGACGGCATTCTTGTGTTCTATGGTGGTCATGCCGAAGGCCTTCCTCAGGTTGTAGGGAATGAAGGAGGAGTCGCCTCCGGCTTTGGGCAATTGCCCTTCGTTGAGGGAGAGCATGATGAGGTTACGGAAATCGAGGTTACGCGTTTCCAGCACCCCCATTACTTGCATGCCGATGGCGGGTTCTCCGTGGAAGGGAATGTTGGCAGAGGTAAGCAAGCGGTTCAGCAGTCGCTTCAGCGTGTCTGTGCGCACACCACTCAATTCGCCGGTCTCTATCAGGCTGAGCAGGCGGTTGACGAGGGTGTAGCTTTTGAACAGAGACTCGCGGTACAGCTGGTTGAAGATGTCTTCCACGTCTTTTTCCTGGCGGTAGAGGACGGCCACTTCGCGAAGCAGTTCGGTGAGGTAGCTGCATAGGGCGGCGATGCCGTTCTGTGGTGTAAAGACTTGTTCAAGGAATGCGTCCTGCTTCAGCTCCGAGGGAAGGGGATAGAAGCGGTTGTCCCGGGTAAGCTGTTTTTCCAGTGTTTCGGCATTGGGGGAAAGTTGCCGGGTGTAAGGGTGTTTCAGCAGCGTGATTACGGTTTCGTAGATGTATCGTCCGGTACCTGCATGGTAGCCGGTAGTCTGTAGCTCTACAAGGGCGTTGATAAAACTGTACACCGGAGTTTGGGCAAGGGGAAATCCCATTGTGATGTTGACGTTCTTTACCTCTGCCGGAATGGAGTGGAGGACGGGAAGCAGTAGGGATTCGTTGCAAAGGACAACGGCAGTGTCTTTGAATGAAGAAGGGGTTCTTAATTCTTCATTCCCCCTAATCCATTGCGGCAAGTAGCGGGCTTGTGCATTTTCGGTAGAAGCGGAGATAAAGCGTACGTTCTTGGGTTTCCGCAGTACATCAAAAGAAGTTTCGGGCAGTTGGTTGGGAAACAGCTTTAGGTTGCGGAGGATGAATTCGCCTGCTTCGTGGGTATAGGGCGGCTTTTGCTCAAGGGGAAGACGGGTGTAGAACACGTCGTAATCCCAATAGAACATTGCTTTCCCGGCATCCTGCAAGAGCTGGAAGAAACGGGTTTCTACTCTATTCAGCACGTTGAAGCCGACAAATACATAGCGGTCGTAGCGCAGTCGGTCGGTGTCGAGTTGCTCCATGACATTGCGGTACATCATGCCTTCGTAGGCGATGCCCAGTTCTGTAAGATTGCGGCGGTAGTGGCGGTAGATGTCGCCCAGTTTATCCCAGAGGGAGATGAATTTGGCTTTCAGCTCCGTGCGCTTTTCTATGGAAAAGTTCTGGAAGAACTGGCGGATGGCTTCTTCTTGTTCTTGGTCGAGGAAGTCGTAATTGTCCATAATGTTCTTCAGTTCTTGCAGGTTGCTGAAGAGTTTGTCGGCATCTACAAGGTTTTTGTCTACGTCATCGAAATCGCTGATGAGCAGTTCTCCCCAGAAGTAGAAGTCATCCAGAGTTTCTTCGCTGCGGGTCTCTTCGCGGAACACCTTATACAGTTCGCATACCAGGCGGATAGGGTCGCCGGACTTCAATGGAGAGAGTTGCCGGAACAGTTCGCTGATGCTGACGTAGGCAGGCGACCACAAAGGGCGGTCCGTTTCAGTTGCCAGATATTCGTTGAAGAACAGACTGGCACGTTTGTTGGGGAAAACGATGGCGGTGCGCGAGAGGTCGTTTCCTATTTTGGCGTAAAGGTCGCGGGCGACCAGTTGGAGGAATGTTTCCATGATTTAGTTGATAATTGATAATTAATAGTGGATGGGGAGTGAGTTATACCGGTTCTATGTTGTTCTCCTCTACATACCACAAGTAACCCCGTATATTTTCTGCGACATACCCCATGCGGACCAGCAGTTGCATGTATCCCTGCACCTGCTTGTTGTACTTCTTGTTTGGCTTTCCGAACTTGAAGTCCACCACTACGATTTCTTCGCCACGCATCATCACGCGGTCCGGGCGGCGTGTCCGCAGTTCACCGTTTTCCTGCCAGATGATGTCGCATTCATTGAATAGCTGCCACGTTCCTGAATACCAGTCCTTGACTTGAGGCAGGGAGAAAGCGCGTTGGGTGAGATTGCGTATTTCTTCTTCCGTCTCACTCCGTCCAATCACACCTTCAAAGACGAGCTGGCTGATGGCATTGTCAATGTCTTTTTCCGTTTCGATGGCAGAGAATAGGGTATGCAGCAAACGTCCCCGGTTGATGAAGCGCTGGCTGGACTCTGCTTCGTCCACTCCTGCTATGAAGTCTGCCGAACGGTTGGATTGCCGGAACTCGATGTCGTGGAGCATGCTCTCCATGTGGACGGGCAGTTTGACCGGCTTTTGCGAAAGTCTGTTGACTGGTTGCTGTTCGTAAACCTCAGGTTTACGTTCGCAGTATAGAGGTTTCTGTTCGTAGTATAGAGGTTTAGCTTCGTCGTTAGCAGGGTTGTCTGCGTCATGCTGTGAGACGGGGACGGGGGAAGGGCAAATCCTGCCGTTCTCGTATATGGCAGCCTCTTCGTCCCAACTGCCTGCTCCGTCTTTGGCTATGCGGGGCAGGGTGTTGGCAAGGAGTTCGGACATGGTTCCCTTCTGTTCCTTCCGGCTCCAGAGGATGAGGTTCTTGCCGGCACGGGTAAAGGCCACGTACAGCAGATTCAGATTGTCCACCCACAGCTGAAGACGTTCGTGCAGATAGTCCTGCCGGTATATGGATTCCGCCATGGTGGTGGAATAGTTCACCGGCACTAAGCTGATGGCATTATAAGGCTCTTCCGGTGGGACGCACCACACCAGCTGGTTGTTGGTTTCGTTCTCCAGCTTCCAGTCGCAGAAGGGAATCAGTACGGTATGGAATTCCAGTCCTTTGGACTTGTGGATGGAGAAGATGCGTATGCCGTCCATCTCACCGCTGGGGATGGTTTTGCTGCAAAGGGTTTCGTCCCAGTAGCGGATGAAGCTGTCCAGTTCGGAAGAATTGCTTTGCAGATACTCCGTCACAGCATCGAAGAAGGAGAAGAGGTAGGCATCCTGCTTTTCAATGCGGCTCATGCCGAAGATGCTGAACAGTTCTTCCAGTAACTCATACAAAGGCATCAGGCGCAGCGTTTCCCGTCGGGAGGTAAAGGCTTCGGGAAGGGGAGTGGCTGTTGTGAATTTCGGTTGCTCGTCATTTGTCATTTGTAATTTGTAGTTCTCCATCAGTGCAGCCTCCGCAATCCTGTTCTCCGGATTCGATAGGCAGCGCAGGGCATCCATCAGCATGCAGATGGCAAGGGAGGCATCCAGACGGAAAGCTTCGTCGGACACGACAGAGAGATGCAGTTCTTTGTCGAAATAGTCGGCTATCGGTGGGATATTCTTGTTCTTGCGGACAAGGATGGTGATGTCATTCAGTGTTACGCCCTCTTCCAGTAGCCGCTGTACTTCTTCTCCTAAGGCGAGAAGGGTCTGCTCTGTATAGTTGTGTTCATCGTCCGGTTCAAGGAAGGCAGCTTTTACGTAGCCGTACTCCGTGTTCTTGGGCGATTCCTGCACTACGTCGGCATAAGCGCGTTTTAGGGGTAGGCAGTCCTCTTTCAGTTCGTTCAGGTGTAGCGCATTGAGGTAGTCTATGGCAGCGGTAAATACTTGGTTGTTGAAACGGATAATGTTAGTTTCGCTACGTCGGTTTGTTTTTAGGGTTTCCACACGGACGGGGAAGTTGTTTAATGGAGAACTTGATTCTCTATTCTCCATTTTCAATTCTTCATTGCCTAAACTATTCAGTATTCCCCAGTCCCCGTTCCGCCAGCGGTAGATGGACTGCTTCACATCTCCCACAATCAGACTGTCGGCTCCTTGCGAAAGTCCTTCGAGCAGCAGCAGGCGGAAGTTGTCCCATTGCATGCGGCTGGTGTCCTGGAACTCGTCAATCATGACGTTGCGTATGTTGGCGCCGATTTTCTCGAAGACGAACGAAGAGTCACCCTCGCGCACCAGTTTGTGCAGTAGGGCGTTGGTATCCGAGAGCAGAAAGCGGTTGTGCTCCCGGTTTAGCGTGCGTACCTCTTCGTCGATATGATTGAGAAGTTGCAGTTTGTTGAGGTGCTGGAGCGAGAGGCGGCAACTGTTCAAGGTACGGTTGCGTTGCGGACGCATTCTTTCGGCTTCCTGCAGTAGAGGCATCAGGCTGGTTTCTGCCAGACAGATGATGTCGTCCTTCCGTGAGGATGTTTTCGTTGCCCAGTTTTTTGCATCTGCCAAGCTGTTTTGCAGGGTGGCGTTCAGCACATCCTTGTCAGACAGTCTGCCGTCGCGCAGTTTGCGGAAGTAACTGCCGATGCCTCGGGCACCTCCTTTCAAGTCTTCGGGAGTGAGGGCATGCCCTTCCAGTTCGCCTTCAAACTGGTCGTAGAAACTTTTCATCTGTTCCAGAGCCTCGGTTTCCATATCGCGCAGCACATCCCGGTAGAGTTTCAACGTGTTCGGAGTACGAAGGCATTGCCGTAGTTTTTCGCCGCGTTCTATGTAGCTTTCATCGAAGATGTTTCGTCCGAAACTTTTCACCTCATTCGATACGTTCCAGCGTTTGTCGTCGCGGATGCGCTCGTCGATGTAGTCCAGGAGCCATGCCAGCACGGGAGAAGTGGGGGTAAGCTTCTCGATGAGGCTGTCTACGGCATCACTCAGCACTTCACTGTTGTTCAGCTCTATGTTCAGGTTAGGACTCAGTTCCAGTTCGCGGGCAAGGTTGCGCATCACAGATTGAAAAAAGGAGTCGATGGTTTCCACGCGGAAACGGCTGTAGTCATGCAGCATGTATTGCAGTGCCATGCCGGCCCGTTGACGAATCTCCCCGTCCGTCAATCTGTCCCCGCCTTCTTCTTTAATTTTTAATTTATAATTTTTAATTCTCTCCAAGTATGCTTCGGAAGAAGGTGCTCCCTTCCAGATACCGTAAAGCTGTGTCAGTATGCGCTCCTTCATCTCTGCCGTAGCCTTGTTGGTGAAGGTTACGGCAAGTATCTGCCGGTAGGCGCGTGGATTGATTATCAAATGCTTGATGTATTCCACAGCCAGCGTAAAGGTCTTGCCTGAGCCGGCAGAGGCTTTGTATACTAATAATTCCATGTAAATTGCTGCATTGAGTATGTATCTGCAAACGTACACAAAAATAATGAGAAAAATAAATGCTTCCCTGCTTTCTCTTATAGAAAGAAGTGGGAAGCATCCATTATTGAGGGGCTATGTGTAGGGGCTGTGCTACATTACCGGCGTCTGGAAAAGAAATACAAATCCTTTGCTGTCTTTCAAATCCTTTATGGCATCTCCGGCATAGATTTCTCCGTTTGTCAGTGAGAGTTTCTTGATTCCTGCATTCGGGCTAAAATCGATTTTCTTCAGGTCGAGCCAGAACAAGTTAGGGGTCAGTGTGGACTCAAAATAATATACTTTGTTCTTCTGGTCGGATACAGAACGCCAACGGGTGGAGGAGATATGGGGCTTGTCCGGTGTGGTGATACCGAACGGTACAGAAACATTGCGCATTACGCTCAATACACTGGGTACAGCAATCTTTGCATCCGCTGTTTGCGGAATGGCATTGATGTAGAACGATGCGCGTACAAAGCGGTCACTGGAGCGGTTGGTTCCCGGCAACATATTCAGTCCGCCTACCTCTTTCCAATAGTCGTTGATAGCCAGCTGGAGTTCATATTTGGGAGAGTTGGTCATTACTTGATACTGCTTGCCTTCATGTATCTCAAGGTTTCCGTCTATGTATTCCAGGACAGCCGTGTTTCCAGTTTCATCTGTGATGGCCAGATGCAGGGTGGAAGCGGCTCCGTTGGGCAGGTTTGGTGCATCAATGCGGAAGGATTCTTTTTTCAGTTCATCCACAGCTTCGCGTACGGTTGCAAAATTGTCGAGTACGTATTGCGTCCAGATACTGATGCCCATAATCGGGCGGTTGTCTCCCGGGCGGTGGTAAACGGACTCCGGAAGGAAGAGCAGGCTGGCAACCAGACCTTTCTCGTTCATACCGTCGCAGGTACCTATGTCATAACCGGCGGCAATGACGCTACCGTACTTGGAAGTCCAGTTCACTGCATTCCCTTTGTTGTAGCCTGCCCTTTGCATGCCTCGTGGGAATACATAGATGTTACTCATAAGGTCTTCTTTCCAGTCCATCGTACGTCCTGTAATGACTGTATTGTCAGGACCGATGTAGGTGGCTCGGGTACACGCTTCTGTTTGTTGCACACTCATGGAGGCTATGGCAGCCAGTGCAACAGCTATTGTCTTTATTGGTTTATTCATCTCGCTTTTGTCTTTATGAATTAATACTCTGTTTCATAGAATAACAAAAGGAGGGGAGTATAGTTTGAGAAAAAGAGGTGAAATCCCTTACTCGTCTTTTTCTTTCAGCAATTCCTCCATCTTCAGCACCTCGTCCCGATACTGTGCGGCTTCGATAAAATCGAGTTTCTTGGCAGCCTCCTGCATAAGCTTCTTGGTACGTTCGATACTCTTTTCCAGTTGCTTGCGGCTCATGTACTGTACTATAGGGTCGGCAGCCATCGTAGATGTACTTTCTTGTTCCACATAGGGGCGGGGAGTGCTGGAAGTGAACTTCTCGCTGCTGAGGACGGCTTCGCCGGAAGCCTCGTTGGTGGCAAACACATTGAGGTTCTTGGCTTTCTTGATTTGCTGTGGTGTGATGCCGTGCTCTTCGTTGTACTTCAACTGCTTCTCGCGACGGCGGTTGGTCTCGTCGATGGTCAGTTGCATGCTGTCCGTTATTTTGTCGGCATACATGATGACCATACCGTTCACGTTACGGGCGGCACGTCCGGCAGTCTGTGTCAGTGAGCGGTGGGAACGAAGGAAACCTTCCTTGTCTGCATCGAGAATGGCAACGAGAGAGACTTCAGGCAGGTCGAGTCCTTCACGCAGCAGGTTGACACCGACAAGTACATCGTAAATGCCCTCGCGCAAGTCACCCATAATCTTCACACGTTCCAAAGTGTCTACGTCGCTGTGGATATAATTACACTTCACGTTGTTGTTCAGCAGATATTCCGTCAGTTCTTCAGCCATTCGTTTGGTGAGGGTGGTGACGAGGGTACGCTCGTTCTTCTCGATGCGTACTTGGATTTCTTCCATCAGGTCGTCTATTTGGTTGTGGCTGGGACGCACCTCAATAATGGGGTCTAACAGTCCCGTCGGGCGGATGACTTGTTCTACTACGATGCCTTCGGATTTCATCAGCTCATAGTCTGCCGGTGTGGCGCTGACGTAAATCACTTGTTTGGCCATCTCTTCGAATTCATCGAATTTCAGCGGGCGGTTGTCCATGGCAGCCGGTAGGCGGAATCCGTACTCCACCAGGTTTATCTTGCGGGCGCGGTCACCTCCGTACATGGCACGTATCTGCGGGACGCTGACGTGGCTTTCGTCAATGACTATCAGGAAATCTTCGGGGAAGAAGTCCAGCAGGCAGTAGGGGCGGGTACCGGCAGCACGCCCGTCAAAGTAGCGAGAATAATTCTCAATGCCGGAGCAATGTCCCAATTCGCGTATCATTTCCATATCATAGGTCACCCGTTCCTGCAAGCGTTTGGCCTCGAATGGGCGGCCTTCGTTTTCAAACCATTGCACCTGCTTGTGAAGGTCATCCTCTATTTCGTGTATGGCACGCAACGTGGCTTCCTTGGTGGTCATGAAGAGGTTGGCGGGATAAATCTTGTAGGCATCGAACTTGGCGACGGTAACGCCGCTCATAGGGTCCACTTCCTCAATACTGTCTACCTCGTCTCCCCAAAAGGTGACGCGCAGCAAGTTGTCGGCGTAAGCCAGATAAATGTCCACCGTATCGCCTTTCACGCGGAAATTGCCGCGGTTCAGGTCAATGTCGTTGCGTACATAAAGACTGTCCACCAAGCGTCGCAGGAAGACATTGCGACTGAAATTCTTGCCTTGCTGTACTTCGATGACGTTGTTGTAGAAGTCTGCCGGATTCCCCATGCCGTATATGCACGAAACGGAGGATACCACCACTACATCTTTCCTGCCCGAAAGCAGGGCAGAGGTGGCGGCAAGGCGCAACTTGTCTATCTCGTCGTTGATGGCGAGGTCTTTTTCTATATAGGTGTCCGATGATGGCAGGTAGGCTTCGGGCTGATAGTAGTCGTAGTAGGACACATAGTATTCTACGGCATTGTTCGGGAAGAATCCCTTGAACTCGCTGTACAACTGGGCAGCCAGCGTCTTGTTGTGGCTCAATATCAGCGTTGGCTTGTTGATGTTGGCAATGACGTTGGCTATGGTGAATGTCTTTCCGGACCCGGTGACACCGAGTAATGTTTGTGCAGGAAGTCCCTCATGCACGCCCTCGGTCAGCTGTGCGATGGCTTCCGGCTGGTCACCGGTAGGTTGGTAGGCGGATGTCAGTTCGAATTTGTTCATTTTCTCTTCTTAGAAGCGGCAATATTCGGTAAAATCTTTGAGATAAACAAAATTTTTTTGTTTACTTTGCAGCTATATTGATAACAACCATTAATAATTGTAATACAACGAAGAACATGATTTGGAATGAAAGCATCGAATGCATGGATCGCGAAAGCCTTCGTAAAATCCAGAGCATTCGTCTCAAAAAGACTGTGGAGCGTGTGTATCATGACACTCCTTTTTATCGTAAGAAAATGCAGGAACTGGGAGTTACTCCCGATGACATAAACAGTATAGATGATATTGTAAAACTGCCTTTTACTACCAAGTACGACTTGCGGGACAATTATCCCTTCGGCCTCTGTGCCGTACCTATGAGCCAGATTGTGCGTATTCATGCCTCTTCCGGCACAACCGGAAAACCCACTGTGGTAGGCTATACCCGAAAAGACCTTTCAGCATGGTCCGAATGCCTTTCACGGGCCTTTACCGCCTATGGTGCCGGTAGCTCGGATATTTTCCAGGTGTCCTACGGTTACGGACTTTTTACCGGCGGACTGGGTGCGCATGCCGGTGCCGAGAATATCGGCGCTTCCGTCATCCCGATGTCCAGCGGCAATACGGAGAAGCAGATTACACTGATGCATGATTTCGGTTCTACCGTACTTTGCTGCACGCCCTCATACGCCCTCTATCTGGCAGATGCCATCAAAGACTCCGGTCTTCCCCGTGAAGAGTTTAAGTTGAAAGTGGGAGCCTTCGGCGCCGAGCCGTGGACCGAAAGTATGCGTCGGGATATTGAAACCAAGCTGGGTATCAAGGCATTTGATATTTATGGGCTTAGTGAGATTGCCGGCCCCGGTGTAGGTTACGAATGCGAGTGCCAGCACGGTACCCACCTCAATGAAGACCATTACTTCCCCGAGATTGTAGACCCGAAGACCCTCGAACCGGTTGCCCCTGGAGAAACCGGCGAATTGGTGTTCACTCACCTTACCAAAGAGGGGATGCCGCTGTTGCGCTACCGTACCAAGGACCTCACCGCCCTGCACTACGATAAGTGCTCCTGCGGACGTACACTGGTTCGTATGGACCGCATCTTGGGACGTAGTGATGACATGCTGATTATCCGTGGTGTCAACGTGTTCCCCACGCAGATAGAGTCCGTTATCCTCGAAATGCCGGAGTTCGAACCTCACTACCTCTTGCTGGTAGACCGCAAGAACAATACCGACACCATGGAGTTGCAGGTTGAAGTTCGTCCCGAATACTATTCCGACGAAATCAACAAGATGCTGGCTCTGAAGAAGAAGCTTGTGGCCCGCCTGCAGAGCGTACTCGGTCTCGGCGTAGATGTCCGTTTGGTAGAACCACGCAGTATTGAGCGCAGCGTAGGTAAAGCCAAGCGCGTTATCGACAACCGCAAATTGTAAATCGCCAAATTGTACATTGTACATGGTAAATCGTAAATTGTCAAATCGTAAATAAACCTATGGTAGCAAAACAACTTTCCATTTTTCTGGAGAACAAGTCCGGTCGCCTCACAGAGGTGACTGAAGTTCTTGCAAAAGAAGGTGTCAACCTTTCTGCTCTATGTATTGCAGAGAATGCCGATTTCGGTATCCTTCGTGGCATTGTTTCCGAACCGGATAAAGCATATAAGGCTTTGAAAGATAATCACTTCGCAGTGAACGTAACGGATGTAGTAGGCATCAGTTGTCCCAATATCCCCGGTTCATTGGCGAAAGTACTCCGTTTCCTCTCCGATGAAGGCGTGTTCATCGAGTACATGTATTCCTTTGCCAATGGTGAAACGGCCAATGTCATCATTCGTCCCAACGACATGGATAACTGTATCCGTGTATTGACAGAAAAAAAGGTCGATTTGCTGGCGGCAAGCGAACTCTATAAACTGTGAAAACGAAGGATTAGGGATTAGTGATTAGTGACTGTGCTATCAACCTGCATAGTCCTCATCCCTAATCTTTCACCATTCATCCCTAATTCCTGCCCGTTCGTCTGGTTTTTGAAAAATTAAGGCTCGTATCGTTGCTTTATTCGATGCGAACCCCTATCTTTGCGCATTATTTGAACAAAAGTAATGAAGAAGAACATCCTAATAACTCTGCTTGCAGCATTGCTGCTCTCCTCGTGTGGAGAATACAACAAATTGCTGAAAAGCACAGATTACGAATACAAGTACGAAGCGGCAAAAAATTACTTCGCAAAAGGCCAGTACAACCGTGCTGCCACTTTGCTCAACGAATTGATTGCCATTCTCAAAGGTACTGATAAGGCAGAGGAATCCCTCTATATGTTGGGCATGAGTTACTATAACCAGAAGGATTATCAGACTGCTGCGCAGACTTTCATTCAATACTACAACGTTTATCCCCGCGGCACATTCACCGAACTGGCACGTTTCCATGCCGGTAAAGCCTTGTATCTGGATACTCCGGAGCCGCGTTTGGACCAATCCGGTACGTATAGCGCCATCCAGCAGTTGCAGATGTTTATGGAATACTTCCCGCAAAGTTCCAAGAAAGAAGAAGCGCAGAACATGATATTTGCCTTGCAGGACAAGCTGGTAATGAAAGAGTATCTGTCTGCAAAGCTTTACTATAACATGGGTAATTATCTGGGCAACAACTATCAGGCTTGCGTCATCACCGCCCAGAATGCCTTGAAGGATTATCCTTATACCAACCTGCGTGAAGACTTGTCCATTCTTATCTTGCGTGCCAAGTATGAATTGGCAGTGTATAGTGTGGAAGATAGAAGAGCCGAACGTTACCGTGAAGCGGTGGATGAATGTTATGCCTTTAAAAACGAATTCCCTGAAAGCAAGTATACGAAGGAAGCCGACCGAATCTTCAAGGAGTCACAGAAAATGCTGGGCGAGGGAGGTGAAGAACAAGAGTAATTAATAATTTGTAATTAATACTATAGATAAATTTATGGATTACAGAAAGACAAATGCTCCTACAACTACGGTGACCCGTGATATGATGGAGTTGTGTGAGGATACTGGTAATGTATACGAAAGCGTAGCGATTATCGGAAAGCGTGCCAACCAGATTAGTGTGGAAATCAAGAATGACCTTTCCAAAAAGCTTGCTGAGTTTGCCTCTTACAATGATAATTTGGAAGAAGTGTTCGAAAACCGGGAACAGATTGAGATTTCCCGCTATTACGAAAAACTGCCGAAGCCGACATTGATTGCAACGCAAGAATATGTGGAGGGTAAGATTTACTATCGTAACCCGGCTAAGGAAAAAGAAAAATTACAGTAATGATACAACGTATTCAATCTGTTTATTTGTTGTTGGTAACTATCCTGTTGGTTGTGGCAATTTGCATGCCTGTAGGACAGTTCATCGGAGCGGACGGAGTGACAGCGCATGTTTTCAAACCTCTGGGAGTGGCTTTGGCCGACGGAGGATTTCAGTCTACTTGGGGCTTGTTCGGGATATTGTTGCTCAGTGCACTTGTTGCCTTCTGTACGATATTCCTTTTCCGTAACCGTATGTTGCAAATACGCATGACGATTTTCAGCAGCATTCTGCTGATAGGCTACTACATAGCCTTCTGTGTATTTATGTTTATTTTGAAGGGTGATTTGGATGCAATGACTTTCCAGTTGGGATGGGCGCTTTGCCTTCCGGTGGTAGCCATCATCCTCAACTATCTGGCCTTCCGTGCCATCTACAAAGATGAGGTGATGGTGAAGGCGGCAGACCGTTTAAGAAGATAAGAAGGTTTATCTACTTGATAATAACAAAAAGCAGACCACGTATTTCATTCGGAATACGTGGTCTGCTTTTTTATCGTTTCCGCTTGAGGTTACAGTCGTTCCATTATACTGTTCCCATTAGAGGAAATTGTCGTCCCTACGTGTGGAAACGGGTGTTTCCTATAAGCATTACTTCTTCAAGTCGAAGAGATAAGTTATCTTGGCCGTAATGACTCCGTGTGCGGAGCGTGAGAAAAAGTCCTTCTTGGTGCTGCCATAGAAATCGGACAAAGCATAGTAGTATCTTCCTTCTACGATGAAATTGCCTGCCTTGGTGCGCAGCTCTATGCCTGCTCCGCCTGCAATGCCGTAGTCGAATTTGTTGTCTATGGCCTTGCCGTGCTGTTCCACGGTGATGTTGGTGTAGGATTCTGCTACAGTGCCGTCCCAGTCGCCGTCTATCTTTTCGCTGTCGCCAAGCAGGAAACCTATCTGCGGACCGGCATGGATGAAGAATTGCAGACCGCGGTCCTTGCCGAATGCCAGATGTGCCAGGAACGGTATTTCCACATAGTTCATGGTGCGGGTGTAGCTCAGTGTGGGATAGTCCTCGTAATACTCGTCCCAACCGTGCTGTGAGAAGTTCAGCTCGATTTGTGCACCGCAAATCATACTGAAATATTTCTCGGAAATGTATCGGGCTGTCACACCACCGTTGATGCCCATCAGATTCTTCTGCTTGACAGAGGGAGAGAAGCTTACGCTATTCAGATTGATGCCTCCATTGACGCCCACAGCGAAGTTGTGGCGTTGCTCGCCCACCTGCGCATGCAGGGGCAATATACATGCACACACCAGCAGGGCGAATATGATGATTGTTCTCAGGTTCATGCTATAAGTTATAAGTTACGAGTTACAAGCTACGAATTAATAGTTATATAGTGGATTATCAGATGATTAATCCCTAATCAAAGTCCAACTTCACCAGCTCAAAGTTCTTGGTGAAGTGCACGAAGAACACCTTCTTGTTGATGAAGCCTCCCCAGTTGTTTACCCGTTGGAACTTGAAGCCGGTCTGGATGGGCACCAGGTCCAGTCCCTGCATGTTCTTCTCGAAGGAAGAGCCATAGCGCGCAAGTCCTTTCAGGAAGAAATAGCCGGTATCGAAGCCCAACATTCCGAATTTGGGATAGCGCTCGTCCATCTCCTTGCCATACCATCTGCGGTAGTTTTTGGTAAAGTTGATGGCGGCAGGCAGCAAATTGTTGGTATAAAAAGAGGAATAGAAATAGGTGTCCAGTTCAAAGAAGGCTTCCAAGTGGTCTTTGGTGTAGGTCTGCCATTCCGGATAGCCGAACAGATGGATACGGCTTTCGGGTTGTTCGCGCACCAATAAGGTCAATTGGGGAAGTATCTTAATCAATGTCAGGTTACTGCCGGATGTGGGGATAAAGATATTCTCACGGTCCGTGCGTAATACTGTTTTCAGGGATTCTACGGTGACATCCTCTTTCAGGCTCTTCATCGGGATGGAACGGTTGCGCAGTTCGTCTTTCAGTCCCTTGATGAATTCTGCCTTGTCCTTGGTGCCCTGGCTGGCTTCAATGAAGATGACGTTGGCATTGGGGAACTGGCGCACAAAGTGGTCGTACACCTCGGAGTACAGATAGGATTGGGGGGTATTTATCTGATAGACCGCCGGATTCTGGAATACCGTGTTGTCTTTCGATGTGAATGGTATCACCAGGCGTGTGTCTTGTTTCTTGGCAAACTCGGCCAGCGGTTTGATGTGCTGTTGGTACAGAGGCCCGAAGATGATGTCCATGTCCTTCATCTCGCTTTTGCCCAGGATGGAGTTCAGCGAGGCACTTTCGGGACCTGAATTGTAAGTGTACAAGTCAATGGAAGTGCCAGTACGTTTCAAGCTGTCTACGGCCATCAGTAGGCCTTCGTAGTATTCCACCATACGGGAAGACTCGCTCTTTGATACCCCGTCCAGGAAGGGAAGGATGACGGCAGCCTTGATGGTGCTGAAGCGTTCTGTCTTTTTCCGGTTTTCACGGAACAGCTCGCTGTCGGTAGGTATTGCCTGCGACTGGATATTTTGCTCCGTCTGTGCTTTGGGATAGGGAATGCAGAGGAAGGTTCCCTTCTTTATTTTGTTTTCGCCTTTTAATTCCGGGTTGGCGGCTATCAGTTCGGCTTCGCTGATGCCGTATTCACGGCTGATGCTGAATACGGTTTCTTTCCGCTTCACTTTATGCATGTCACGGCATCGTGACTCTACGGGGCCGAGAATATTGTTGTTGGCAACTACAGTGCTGCTTTGTGTCTCAGCCGGGACCATGGTTTGGGTCTCGGTTGTGGAAGGGATACGGATTACTTGTCCGATACGGAAATTCTCGGCGCTCAGTCCCGGGTTGGCGTCACAGATGGCTTTGGCAGATACATTGTATTTCACGGTCAGCCGGTAGAGGGTCTCACCGGTTTCGATGGTATGGTATGTTTCTTTTTGTATGTTGGCAGCGCTGCGTGGAATACGCAATGTGCGTCCGATGAATATTTTCTCGTCACTGCCGGGGTTCAGTTTGATGATGTCCGACTGGCTGACGCCGTACATGCTGGCGATGGAGTAGAGACTTTGTCCTTTTTCGATAGTATGCAGAAAATAAGATTGATTCTCTTGTGCTATTGCACCGATACTGCATGCACTGGCAAGCAGCAGGGAGCAGATAATGCGGTTAATCGTTTTCATTCAGTAATCGTTGGTTTATGTTTACAATTTCCCAAAGTAGCTGCAAAGGTACGAATATTGTGGCATTCAAACCAAAGGATTGCGTTAAGAAATAATATTGTGCATTTCAAAACTGAAAAATAGCGCTTTTCGGCTGATATTCGGGGGGAAACAGTTATTTTTGCAGTTAAAACGATAGGATAAATCAACATGCAAGAAGAAACAGAATATATCAATGTATATGGTGCGCGCGTGCACAACCTCAAGAATATCGATGCCGAGATTCCCCGTAACAGCCTGACTGTGATTACAGGCCTGAGCGGAAGCGGCAAGTCCTCTTTGGCATTCGATACTATTTTTGCCGAAGGGCAGCGCCGCTATATCGAGACCTTTTCAGCCTATGCCCGTAATTTCCTGGGAAATCTGGAACGTCCGGACGTGGATAAGATAACGGGACTGAGCCCGGTTATCTCCATCGAGCAGAAAACCACGAATAAGAATCCACGTTCCACGGTGGGTACAACGACAGAGGTTTATGATTACCTTCGTTTGTTGTATGCCCGTGCAGGAGAAGCTTATTCTTATCTCTCCGGCGAGAAGATGGTGAAGTATACCGAGGAACAGATACTCGACCTTATCCTGAAGGATTACAAAGGAAAACGCATTTATATCCTTGCTCCGCTGGTGCGCAGCCGTAAGGGGCATTACAAGGAGCTCTTCGAGCAGGTGCGCAAGAAAGGCTATCTCTACGTACGTGTGGACGGTGAGGTACGCGAAGTCTTGCCCGGCATGAAGCTGGACCGCTATAAGAACCACGATGTGGAGGTGGTGATAGACAAGCTGGTGGTGACGGACAAGGATGACACACGCCTGAAGAACAGCGTGGCCACTGCCATGCGTCAAGGTGACGGATTGCTGATGATACTCGATGCGCAGACGGATAGCGTGCGCCATTACAGCAAACGGCTGATGTGTCCCGTGACGGGGTTGTCCTATCGGGAACCGGCGCCGCACAACTTTTCCTTCAATTCGCCGCAAGGGGCATGTCCTAAGTGCAAAGGGTTGGGGGTGGTCAGCCAGATTGATATTGACAAGGTGATTCCCGACCGTGAGCTCTCCATTGCCGGAGGTGCCATCGCACCGTTGGGGAAAGCCAAGAACAGCATGATTTTCTGGCAGATTACCGCCTTGCTGGAGAAATATGAAGCGACGCTGAAAACACCGGTCAAAGACTTGCCGGAGGATGCCATCGACGAGATTCTCTACGGCTCGGACGAGCGTATCAAGATAAAGAGTTCACTGATAGGCACCTCTTCCGATTATTTTGTGACGTTTGAGGGGGTTGTAAAGTATATCCAGATGCTGCAGGAGAAGGATGCTTCTGCCACGGCACAGAAGTGGGCGGACCAGTTTGCCAAGACTGCCGTTTGCCCGGAATGTCATGGCGCCAAGTTGAATAAGGAAGCGCTTTCATTCCGCATTCACGACAAGAACATCTACGAATTGTCTACGATGGACATCAATGAGCTGTATGACTGGCTGGTAAACGTAGACCCGTATCTCAGTAGCAAGCAACAGCAGATTGCCGGTGAAATCCTGAAGGAAATCCGTACACGGCTCAAATTTCTGCTCGATGTAGGTTTGGATTATCTTTCGCTGAACCGTAGTTCCGTCAGCCTTTCCGGTGGTGAAAGCCAGCGTATCCGCCTGGCTACGCAGATAGGTTCACAGCTGGTGAATGTGCTGTATATATTGGATGAGCCGAGTATCGGCCTGCACCAACGCGACAACCAGCGCTTGATACACTCTTTGAAGGAACTGCGTGACATTGGCAACTCCGTCATTGTGGTGGAGCATGACAAGGATATGATGCTCGCCGCCGATTATGTCATTGATATGGGGCCGAAAGCCGGTAGGCTGGGAGGGGATGTTGTCTTTGCCGGTACTCCCCGTGAAATGCTCCGGACGCATACGCTGACTTCCCAATACTTGAATGGTGAGTGTGCCATTGAGGTGCCTGCCAAGCGTCGCGAGGGCAATGGACACAGTCTGTGGCTGCGTGGCGCCAAGGGTAATAATCTGAAGAATGTGGATGTAGAGTTCCCGCTGGGCAAGCTGATTTGCGTTACCGGTGTTTCCGGCAGTGGCAAGTCCACGCTTATCAACGAGACGTTGCAGCCTATTCTTTCGCAGAAGTTCTATCGTTCACTGCAGGATCCTTTGGACTATGACAGTATTGAAGGGCTGGAATATATAGACAAGGTGGTGAATGTGGACCAGTCTCCTTTGGGACGAACGCCGCGTTCCAATCCTGCCACTTATACCGGTGTGTTTTCCGATATCCGCAATCTGTTTGTCGGCTTGCCCGAAGCGAAGATACGTGGATATAAGGCGGGACGCTTCTCCTTCAACGTCAGTGGCGGACGCTGCGAGGCTTGCCAGGGCAACGGCTACAAATGCATTGAGATGAATTTCCTGCCGGATGTGTATGTGCCTTGCGAGGTGTGCCACGGCAAACGCTATAACCGCGAGACGCTGGAAGTGCGCTTTAAAGGCAAGTCCATTGCCGATGTGCTGGATATGACCATCAACCGTGCGGTGGAGTTCTTCGAGAATGTGCCCCAGATATTGAATAAGATTAAGGTTATCCAGGAAGTGGGATTGGGCTATATCAAGCTGGGACAGTCCTCCACCACGCTCTCCGGAGGTGAGAGCCAGCGCGTAAAGTTGGCTACGGAACTCTCCAAGCGTGATACGGGCAAGACACTCTATATCCTCGACGAACCTACCACCGGACTTCATTTTGAAGATATCCGTGTACTGATGAATGTACTGAACAAACTTGTTGACAAAGGAAACACCGTCATCGTCATAGAGCATAATCTCGATGTCATCAAGATGGCGGACTACATCATTGATATGGGTCCCGAAGGTGGCAAGGGGGGAGGGGAACTCCTCTCCTGCGGAACACCCGAAGAGGTGGCGAAGAGCGAGAAAGGCTATACTCCGAAATTCCTGCGTGAAGAGCTGGGGGATAATTACTAATTTTGTAACTTGTTATGGTGAAAATTAATAAGACGAATGCAGCGCGGTTGCTCGACAAAGCCAAGATAGCCTATGAACTCATTCCCTACGAGGTGGATGAGAACGATTTGAGCGCCGTACATGTAGCCGCCAGTTTGGGCGAGGACATCAACTGCGTGTTCAAGACACTTATTCTTCACGGCGATAAATCCGGCTACTTTGTCTGCGTCATCCCGGGTGAGCACGAAGTGGATTTGAAACTGGCGGCAAAGGCATCGGGCAACAAGAAGTGTGACCTCATTCCGGTTAAGGAACTTTTACCTCTGACTGGCTACATCCGCGGAGGCTGTTCGCCCATCGGCATGAAGAAGTCTTTCCCTACCTATATCCATGAAACGTGCCTGCGGTTTCCGTATATCTATATCAGTGCCGGACAACGTGGTTTGCAGCTTAAACTGGACCCGAAGGATTTGGTAAAAGAAGTGCGTGCAGAAGTTTGTGTTCTTTTTAATGAATAAATCTTCTATTTCTGCCGAGATATTTTAATTTTATAAGGAAATATTCAATAGAATTTATATATTTGCAGGAATTATTCAAGAAATCAATCCAATTACTAATTCTAAAAACTAATTTTTATGTTCAACAAACACCCTAAAGGTCTGATTGCCGCATCCTTTGCTAATTTGGGCGAGCGTTTCGGCTTTTATACCATGATGGCCATTCTTGTACTTTTTCTGCAAGCCAAGTTCGGACTGGATGGAAAAGAGGCAGGTTTGATCTACTCAACATTTTATTTTTCTATTTACATTCTTGCATTGATAGGTGGTATTATTGCCGACAGAACCCGTAATTACAAAGGTACCATCTTTACTGGCATTGTCTTGATGGCGGTAGGCTACTTGATGCTTGCCATCCCGTCTCCTACACCGGTTGTCAATAAAACCTTGTTTTTGGTGATTACTTGTGCGGCCTTGTTTGTCATTGCTTTCGGAAATGGTCTTTTCAAGGGAAATCTTCAAGCGCTGGTAGGGCAGATGTACGACAATCCCCAATATTCCAGCATGCGTGATTCTGGTTTCTCCTTATTCTATATGTTCATCAATGTAGGTGCCATCTTTGCTCCGTTTGCCGCAGTAGGCGTACGTAACTGGTGGCTGTCCACATTCGGCTACAATTATGATGCCGACCTGCCTGCCCTTTGCCACGGACATCTGGCAGGAACGCTGACTCCCGAAGCTGTGGACACTTATAGTGCACTGGCAACGAAAGCCACTATTTCCGGAACACCCGTAACGGATATGACGGTATTTGCCAATGAATATCTGAACGTGTTTACCACCGGTTTCCATTATGCATTCGGTGTAGCTATCTTGGCTATGGTTCTTTCTTTGGTAATTTTCGTCATCAACAGAAAGAAATTCCCCGATCCCAGCAAGAAGGTGGCTGCAAAAGCGGGCGATGCCACTGCAGTGGAGATGAGCGCACAAGAGGTAAGACAGCGCATGTATGCATTGTTTGCCGTATTCGGTGTGGTAATTTTCTTCTGGTTCTCGTTCCATCAGAATGGGTTGACACTGACGTATTTTGCCAAGGAATATACAGATTTGAATTTATTCGGCATGGCTATTTCAGCTGAGCTGTTCCAGTCTTTGAACCCGATTTTCGTTGTATCTCTGACACCGGTCATCATGGCTGTCTTTGCAGCACAGCGTGCCAAGGGTAAAGAGCCTTCCACTCCGCGGAAGATTGCCATCGGTATGGGTATTGCTGCCACCGGCTTCCTTATAATGGCTATCGGTTCTTATGTAAGCAACTTGCCGATGCACAAGGATATAATCGCTTTGGGTACCTCTCCGGTGAAGGTGACTCCGCTGTTGCTGATGGTTACCTATCTGATATTGACTGTTGCCGAATTGTACATTTCTCCGTTGGGCATTTCATTCGTGTCCAAGGTGGCTCCTCCCAAATATCAGGGTATCATGCAGGGCGGTTGGCTCGGCGCTACTGCCATTGGTAATCAGTTGCTCGTTATCGGTGCTATCCTTTACGAAAGTATTCCTATCTGGATGACGTGGACGGTATTTGTAGTAGCGTGCTGCATTTCGATGTTCACCATGCTGTTCATGCTGAAATGGCTTGAAAAGGTGGCGAAGTAATCGGAAACGAAAGATAAAACTAAAGGCTGCGCAATGTTCGTAATGAACTGCGCAGCCTTTAGTTTTTGGAGGGCTTTTAATGCCGGGACTCAGATTTCCAGTCCCATGATGTAGTCATTCATGTAATATCCGTTTCCTATCGGGAAATCCCCTTCACGGAGTTTCCGCATTCCCATATGTTCGTAAAACTGCAGTGCCTTGTTGTTACGGTTCACATTCAATTCCATCAGACAAGGGCCGGGATGCACTTTCTTGATGTACTTGATGGCTTCGCGAAAGAGGAAACTGCCGCAATGTGCACCCTGGTAATAGGGGAGTACATAAATCTTTTGCAGGTGGAATAAATCTTCTCCTTGCTGCTGTACGGACACATAGCCCGCCGCTTCACATTCTTCGTAAGCCAGGAAATAGACGTGGCCTTCCTCTTCCATTTGCTTACGGATATTGTCCAATGAATACATCCATTCCATCATGTAGTCGGTCTGCTCGGGAGTAAGGATATCCTTATACGTGACGGGAAATATTTGCTGCGCAAGTTTCTGAATCAGTGCGCAGTCTGCTGTCGTTGCTTTTCTTATGGTAAACATATCGGTTGTATTTATACTGTTTGGGGTGTAAAGTTAAGCCTTTTTTGTGAAACAATCGTTATCTTTGCAGACCGTTACCGAACTAACTAATTCTGATTTTAAAAATTATGGCATTTACGAGCAACATTATGATTGTCCGCCACAGATTGCTGAAGGAACTGGTAAAGCTGTGGAATAACAACGAACTTGTGGATAAAATAGACCGGCTGCCTATCGAGCTGAGTCCGAAGAGGTCCAAGCACGCGGGACGCTGCTGTGTGCACAAAGAGCGCGCGGTGTGGAAGTACAAGTCATTGCCACTGCTGGGACTCGATATGGAGGACGAGACGGATGAGCTGACTCCCTTGTCGGAATACGCTGCCCGCGCACTGGATAGAGCAGAGAATGGCAAGCCGAAAGATAACATCATGTGTGTGATTGACGAAGCTTGTTCGGCATGTGTGCAGATTAACTACGAGATTACGAACCTCTGCCGCGGATGTACGGCACGCAGTTGCCAGGTGAATTGTCCCAAGAAGGCAGTGCATGTCAAGGAGAGCGGCCAGGCATGGATTGACCATGATGAATGTATCAGTTGCGGTATCTGCCATAAGAGTTGTCCTTATCATGCCATCGTTTACATTCCTGTACCTTGCGAGGAAGCTTGTCCCGTGAAAGCCATCAGCAAGGATGAGAAGGGGATAGAGCACATCGACGAAAGTAAGTGCATCTACTGCGGAAAGTGCTTGAACGCATGCCCATTTGGAGCTATCTTCGAGATTTCGCAAGTGTTCGACGTGTTGCACAGAATCCGTAAGGGTGAGCAGGTGGTGGCTATCGTGGCTCCGTCCATTCTGGGGCAGTTCAAGACGACTATTGAACAAGTGTATGGCGCACTGAAACAAGTGGGCTTTACGGATGTCATCGAGGTGGCGCAAGGTGCGATGGATACCGTCAGCAACGAGGCGCACGAACTGATTGAGAAGTTGGAAGAGGGACAGAAGTTTATGACGACTTCCTGCTGCCCGTCTTATATAGAACTGGTGAACAAGCATATTCCTGCCATGAAGCCCTACGTGTCGGGCACCGGTTCGCCGATGTACTATGCCGCACGCATTGCCAAGGAGAAGTATCCGGATGCAAAGGTGGTCTTTATCGGTCCGTGCGTAGCCAAGCGTAAAGAGGCGCAGCGTGACGAAGCGGTGGATTTCATTATGACTTTCGAGGAGATGGCTTCCGTGTTTGCCGGACTGGATATTCAGATGGAGCAGGCGAAGCCCTATTCCATGAGTTTCACTTCCGTGCGCGAGGCACATGGCTTTGCCCAGGCAGGCGGTGTGATGGGTGCTGTGAAGGCTTATCTGAAAGAAGAAGCGGATAAAATCAATGCCGTGCAGGTGGCTAATCTGGATAAGAAGGCTATCGGTTCGCTGCGTGCTTATGCCAAAACCGGTAAGGCTCCGGGACAGTTCATCGAAGTGATGGCATGCGAGGGCGGTTGCATCACCGGACCGTGTGCACACAATGAGATAGCTGCCGGAAAGCGTCAGTTGACACAAGAGTTGGCTAAGAGAGAGGAAACGTATTGAAATATTTGATTGACAAACTGCGGAGCAATCGCAGGCTGGATGCCGAAGAGTATAAAGCCTTGCTTCTTTGCCGGGACACAGAACTTGCAGCCTACCTGCAGGAGCTTGCCCGGGAAGAAGCGCTTGCCCGCTTTGGCAATAAAATCTTCATTCGTGGACTGATTGAGATAACCAACCGTTGCCGCAATAACTGCTACTATTGCGGCATACGGAAGGAGAACCGGAACATAACCCGTTATGAGCTGGCGCAGGAGGAGATTCTTTCGTGTTGCCATGAAGGCTATCGGTTGGGCTTCCGTACCTTTGTGCTGCAAGGGGGCGAAGCGCCGGCGGTGAAGGATGAGGGGATGGTGGAGACAGTTGCCGCCATCCGGCAATCCTTCCCGGATTGTGCCATTACCTTATCCTTGGGCGAGAAATCGCGGGAAGCCTACGAACGTTTCTTCCTGGCAGGTGCCAACCGCTATCTGTTGCGGCACGAAACCTGCAACGAAGGGCATTATCACCGGCTTCATCCTGCGGAGATGTCCCTTTCCCATCGGTTGCAATGCTTGGACTGGCTGAAAGAGATAGGCTATCAAGTGGGAACCGGAATCATGGTGGGCAGTCCTTACCAGACGGTGGACCATTTGGTAGAAGACATTCTCTTCATCGAACGGTTTCAGCCGGAGATGATAGGCATGGGACCTTTTCTTCCGCATCACGATACTCCGTTTGCCTCTTTTCCGCCGGGAGATATGGAGTTGACGTTGAAGTTGCTTTCTATCTTCCGGTTGATGCATCCCGCGGCACTGATACCTGCTACCACTGCCCTGGCCACACTTGCTCCGGACGGACGGGAACGGGGAATATTGGCTGGCGCCAATGTCGTGATGCCTAATCTTTCGCCTTCTCATCAGCGGGCGAAGTACTCCCTCTATGATAACAAAGCTTCTGCGGGTGCCGAAGCGGCAGAAGGTTTGCAAAAATTGGAGGAACAACTGAAAGGGATAGGCTACGAGGTATCAAGAGAGAGAGGAGATTATGAGAATGGAGAATTGACCGTTGATAATTGATAATTTTCAAATCTTCATTCTTTATTTAATTACCAATTATCAATTTACGAAGTGTATAACATAAAGTCAAGACAAGCGGAAGAATTCATCAATCACCAGGAGATATTGGATACATTGGAGTATGCGCAGGCAAACCGCAACAACCGTCCGCTCATCGAAAGTTTGATTGACAAGGCTGCTTTGTGCCAGGGTCTTTCCCATCGGGAAGCAGCCCTGCTGCTGGAATGTGACGAGCCGGGACTGGTGGAGCGCATCTTCCATCTGGCACGCGAAATCAAACAGAAATTCTATGGTAACCGCATCGTGATGTTTGCCCCGCTTTATCTTTCCAACTATTGCGTGAACGGTTGCGTCTATTGCCCGTATCATGCCAAGAACCGTACCATTCCCCGCAAGAAACTCTCGCAAGAGGAGATACGCCGCGAGGTTGTCGCCTTGCAGGACATGGGGCATAAACGCCTTGCCCTGGAAGCCGGAGAGGACCCGCGAAACAACCCTATCGACTATATCCTGGAGTCCATCCGCACCATTTACAGCATCCATCACAAAAACGGAGCCATCCGCCGGGTGAATGTCAACATAGCCGCCACTACGGTGGAGAACTACCGGTTGCTGAAAGAAGCAGGCATCGGCACCTATATCCTTTTTCAAGAGACTTACAGCAAAGAGCATTACGAAGCCCTGCATCCCACAGGACCCAAGAGTAACTATGCCTACCACACCGAAGCGATGGACCGCGCCATGGAGGGCGGCATCGATGACGTAGGTATCGGCGTATTGTTCGGTCTGAACACCTATCGCTATGACTTCGTAGGACTGCTGATGCATGCCGAACATCTGGAAGCTGCCTTTGGCGTGGGTCCGCATACCATCAGCGTGCCGCGTATCTGTCCGGCAGATGACATTTCGACCGAAGATTTTCCCGATGCCATCTCGGATGAGATGTTCTGCCGTATTGTGGCAGTGGCGCGTATTGCGGTGCCTTATACGGGAATGATTATTTCCACCCGTGAGTCGGAAGCCGTACGCCGTCGGGTGCTCGAACTGGGTGTTTCGCAGATAAGCGGCGGTTCACGCACCAGCGTAGGAGGTTATGCCGTGCCGGAAGCCAAAGAGGAAGACTCCTCCCAATTCGATGTGAGCGACCGGCGTACGCTGGATGAAGTGGTGAGCTGGCTGCTCGACCTGGGGCATATCCCCAGCTTCTGCACCGCCTGCTACCGTAAGGGACGTACCGGAGACCGCTTCATGTCGCTCGTCAAGCGCGGACAGATAGCAAACTGCTGTCAGCCCAATGCACTGATGACATTAAAAGAATATCTGGAGGACTATGCTTCCCCCGAAACCAAGGAGAAGGGCATACGGCTGATTTGTGAGGAGATGACACATATCCCGAACCCTAAGATACGGGCGATGGCCGAACGCAACCTCCAGGAAATAGGAGAAGGGAAAAGAGACTTTAGATTTTAGCTTTCGGATTTATGAATAATACACCTCATTCCAACCGTCTGCACATTGCCGTCTTTGGGCGGCGGAACAGTGGAAAGTCCAGCCTGGTCAATGCCTTGACCGGGCAAGACACGGCATTAGTATCCGCAACGCCCGGCACTACTACCGACCCCGTGACTAAAGCCATGGAGGTATATCCTTTGGGACCGTGCCTTTTTATCGATACCCCCGGTTTTGATGATGACGAAGGCGAGTTGGGCGGTATGCGCGTGGAGCGTACCTTAAAGACGGTGGAGAAAGCGGACATCGCCCTCTTGCTCTATGAAGCTGACGGAACGCTGGAACAGCAATGGATAAAGCTGCTGGCAGCGCGCGAAATTCCCGTGATACTGATACTGAATAAAGCTGATTCGCGTCAAGACACCGCTTCCGTGGTGCTTCGGATTGAAAAGGAGTGCGGGCAGGTTCCCGTTGTGGTCAGTGCCAAAGAGGGTACCGGCATTCAAGGCATCTTCGATGCTATTCTCGAAAAGCTTCCCGAGAATTTTGGTGAGCAGACCATCACGGGAAACTTGGTAAGCGAGGGTGATGTTGTCCTACTGGTTATGCCCCAGGATATGCAAGCCCCAAAAGGCCGTCTCATTCTTCCGCAAGTGCAGACCATCCGCGAGTTGCTGGACAAGAAGTGCCTGGTGATGAGTTGCACCACCGACAAGCTGCAAGCTTCCCTGCAAGCCCTTGCCCGTCCGCCCAAGCTGATTATCACCGATTCACAAGTATTTCCCATCGTCTATCAGCAAAAGCCTGCCGAGAGTAGTCTTACTTCCTTCTCGGTTCTTTTTGCCGGTTATAAAGGAGATATCAATGCCTTCGTGGAGGGGGCTGCCGCTATCCATAGCTTGACACCCCAATCGCGTGTACTGATAGCCGAAGCCTGCACCCATGCTCCGCTGACTGAGGACATCGGTACCGTCAAAATTCCCCGCCTGCTACGAAAACGCATCGGCGGGGAGTTGCAGATAGACTTCGTCTCCGGGAATGACTTTCCCATAGACTTGTCCCGATATGATTTGATTATCCATTGCGGCGCCTGCATGTTCAACCGGAAATATGTGCTCAATCGTATAGCCCATGCCCGTGCGCAACATATTCCTATGACGAACTACGGAGTGGCAATAGCCTGCCTGAGTGGTATACTGGACAAGATAATCATTCCTTGGGATGGATATCCGCAAGGTTGAAATGAGTTATTCCAGCTCCTCCAATATCTTCTTAACATCAATTGGTTGCAGCCTTCCGTACACCTTTTCGCCAATCATCACTACGGGTGCCAGTCCGCAGGCGCCTACGCAACGCAGGCAGTCGAGGGAGAACTTGCCGTCCGGAGTCGTTTCGCCCACTTCAATGCCCAGCACGCGTTTGAACTCTTCGAGCAGTTTCTCCGAACCACGCACGTAGCAGGCGGTACCCATACACACGGAGATGGGATGCTTCCCCTTGGGCAGCATCGTAAAGAAAGTATAGAACGTCACCACGCCGTACACGCGAGATACGGGAATACCCAGTTGGGCGGCAATGATACGCTGCATCTCTTCGGGCAGGTAGCCGTGCAGGTGCTGGGCTTCGTGGAGTATATTGATAAGTTCGCCGGGCTGGTTGCCATGCTTGTCACAAATGGCACGCACTTGTTTGACAACGTCACAAGCCAATTTTATTTCTGACATAGTTCTTCTGTTTTTTAGCGGTTAATCCATAGACTTGTTGAAGTAGTGTGTATGCAGCAGATGTTCCGCGGTTTCACTGAGCGGCTTGCCCAGATACTCTTCATACAGTGTCTTGATATAGGGGTTCTCGTGCGACTTCCGCAACGGTTTGTTGGCGTCCTCGCGATACAGCGCATTGGCACGTGCATAGAGCACGTCCGAATTGCCGTGGTGCAGCGGTTGGCCGCCACCGCCGATACAGCCGCCGGGACAAGCCATGATTTCAATTACATGATACTCGTTGTGCCCGTTGCGGATGTCCTCCAGCAGATGGCGTGCATTGCCCAGACCGTGGGCGATGCCTACTTTCAGTTCAAAGCCGTCCAGGTCGATGGTGGCGCGGCGTACACCGGCGAGTCCGCGCACTTGCTCAAAGTTTACATTATCCAGCGTCCGTCCCGTATAGATTTCGTAGACGGAGCGCAAGACTGCCTCCATCACGCCGCCGGTAGTGCCGAAGATAACGCCTGCACCCGTTGAGGCTCCCATCGGCAGGTCGAACTCTTTATCGGTCAGCAGTGTGAATCCTATGTTGGCGCGTCGGATGAGGCGTGTCAGCTCGCGGGTGGATATGGAGTAGTCCACGTCGGGATTGCCGTCTGTCTTGAACTCCTCTCGGTCGCATTCGTATTTCTTTGCCAGGCAGGGCATGATGGATACCACTACCAGCTTCTCACGGGGAATGCCCATCTTCTTTGCCCAGAATGTCTTGGCTATGGAGCCGAACATCTGTTGCGGCGAGCGTGCCGTAGAGGGTATGTCGAGCATGTCGGGGAAGTGGTGCTCGAAGAAGTTGACCCATGCCGGACAGCAGGAGGTAAGGATAGGCAGGCGGACGGACTTGTCGCCTTGGAGGTAACGGGTCAGGCGGTTCAGTATCTCGGCTCCTTCTTCCATGATGGTGAGGTCGGCGGCAAAGTCCGTGTCGAACACGTAGTCGAAACCCAGTTCGCGCAGGGCATATACCATCTTGCCCGTCACCAGTGTGCCGGGGGGCAGACCGAACTCTTCGCCCAGGGCGGCTCGTACGGCAGGTGCCGTCTGCACAATGACCACTTTGTCTGGATTGGCAAGGTCCTCGAGCAGGCGGTTGGTATGGTCGCGTTCCGTCAACGCGCCTACGGGGCAGACGGCTACGCACTGCCCGCAGTAGGTGCACTCACTGTCCGTCATCATCTTGTCGAAGGCGGGGGCAATGGTGGTGTTGAATCCGCGGCGGATGGCACCCAGCGCGCCTACGGTCTGCACGTCGTTGCAGACACTCTCGCAGCGGCGGCAGAAGATACATTTGTCCATGTTGCGGACGATGGACGAAGTCACCTCCCGCTTGCGGGGTGATAGCTCGCCGCCGTTGAAGGGCATGGTGCGGATGTTGAAGCGCAGTGCCAGCGTTTGTAGCTCGCAGTTGCCGCATTTGGGGCAGGTGAGGCAGTCGTTGGGATGGTCGGACAGGATGAGTTCGGCAACCACCTTGCGGGCATTCATCACGCGCAGGGTGCTGGTACGCACCACCATCCCCTCCGTACAGCGGGTGGCGCAGGCGGGGGCGAGGTTGCGCCGTCCTTCCACTTCAACCACACAGATGCGGCACGATGCGGGGTTGTTCTTGATGCAGGTACCCTTCAGGTCGATGTGACAAAGGGTAGGGATGTCGATACCTATTTTGCGGGCGGCTTCCAGGATGGTAGCGCCTTCGGGCACGGTGATGTAGTGCCGGTCTATTTGCAGGGTAATTTGTTTCTTTTCCATGGCAATGGGGGATTAGCAGACAGATATGGCTTTGAACTTGCAGCGTGCCATGCACATGCCGCACTTGATGCACTTGTCCGGATTGATGACGTGGGGCTTGCGCACATCTCCCAGAATGGCGTCTGCCGGACAATGCTTGAAGCAGAGGTGACAGCCGATGCACAACTCCGGATTGATGGTGTAGGTGAGCAGTGACTTGCATTGCCGGGCGCGGCAGGTCTTCTCCCTGACGTGCTTCACGTATTCGTCGTAGAAGTTGTTGAGGGTGGAGAGTACCGGGTTGGGCGAAGTCTGCCCCAGTCCGCAGAGGGCGGTGTCCTTTATCACTTGCCCCAGGGTGGAGAGGGTTTGCAGGTCTTTCTCGCTGCCACGTCCTTCGGTTATCTTGTTCAGTATTTCCAGCAGGCGCTTGTTGCCGATGCGGCAAGGGGTGCATTTTCCGCACGACTCCTCTACCGTGAAGTCCAGATAGAAGCGGGCTACGGACACCATGCAGTCGTCCTCATCCATTACAATCATGCCGCCGGAACCCATCATGGAACCTTCAGCAAGCAGGTTGTCGAAGTCTATCGGGGTATCCAGATGCTTCTCCGTCAGGCAGCCGCCCGAAGGACCTCCGGTCTGCACAGCCTTGAACTTCTTGCCGCCTTTGATGCCGCCGCCTATTTCGTAGATTACTTCGCGGAGGGTGGTTCCCATCGGAACCTCTATCAATCCTACGTTATTTATTTTTCCTGCAAGGGCAAAAACTTTTGTCCCCTTGGAGAATTCAGTTCCGATAGTTGAGAACCATTCTGCACCGCGTGTCAATATAATAGGTATGTTGGCAAGCGTCTCCACATTGTTCACGTTGGTGGGTTTGCCCAGATAGCCGGACTCTGCCGGGAAGGGAGGTTTCAAGGTAGGCTCTCCGCGCTTTCCCTCCATGGAGTGGATGAGTGCCGTCTCTTCGCCACAGACAAAGGCGCCTGCGCCATAGCGTATCTCGATGTCGAAGCAGAAGCCGGTGCCGAAGATGTTGTCTCCCAGCAATCCGTATTCGCGGGCTTGTGCAATGGCAGTCTTTAGCCGTTGGATGGCAAGCGGATATTCGGCACGGATGTAGACCAAGCCTTTGGACGAACCTATGGAGTAGCCGCAAAGCGCCATCGCTTCTACAATGGAGTGCGGGTCGCCTTCCATGATGGAGCGGTCCATAAATGCGCCGGGGTCACCTTCGTCGGCATTGCACACCACGTACTTGGTGTCGGCTTGCTGCCGGCTGGCAAGTTCCCATTTCCTTCCGGTGGGGAAACCGCCGCCGCCGCGTCCACGCAGACCGGAGCGCTTTATTTCTTCTATTACCGCTTCCGGCGTACCGTTCAGCAGGCTGTCTGCCAGTGCGCGGTAACCGTTCAAGCCGATGTATTCTTCTATATTCTCCGGGTCGATGAAGCCGCAGTTTCGTAGGGCGATGCGCATCTGCTTCCGGTAGAAGTCCATGTGCTTGGAGTCGCTGACGGCCTTTTCTGTTTTCGGGTCCACATAGAGCAGCCGTTCTATCTTCCGTCCGCCGATGATGTGTTCGCTGACTATTTCTTCCGCATCTTCGGGAGTGACCTGCGTATAGAAGGTATTGTCGGGGATAATCTTAACAATCGGTCCTTTCTCGCAGAAGCCGAAGCATCCGGTGGTGATTACATTTACTTGGTCGGTAATCTTGTTTTTCTCGAGTGCCTGCTGAAGTTTTTCAGCGATGACATGGCTGGCGGATGCCTTGCATCCCGTGCCGCCGCAAATCAGAATCTGCAGATGTTTAGTGCCTGCCGCCAGTCCGCAGCATTGTTCGGCCACTGCTTCATTGCTTTGTTCGCGCAACAGAAGTGCGTTTTCTGCCCTCTTCTTGATTGCTTCCAAATCATGGATAGTTAGTACTTTCATTACGTAATAGATTAGGGTCAGAAACAAAGATATGAAAAGCTTTTAGAATAGCAAAAAGAAAGTAGGTAAAGATTAGAATGGGGAAATTTCCCTATTTATATTACATTATGATATTGATTATACTTGTCCTATGAACATAGTAAAGTAGCTCTCGTCTTGTTAATTATGCTTAATATAAGGTACTTTGTAATACAAGGTACTGATATAATACATATATTTGTGTCATACAAGGAACAACAATAGAATGAATGAGGACACTCATTACTCTATTGCGCAGCAAAATAGTAAATCGTAAATTGTCAAATAGTAAATACCATTATGGATGTAAACAATGTAAAGTCGCAAATGCGCAAGGGCATGCTTGAATATTGCATCATGTTGCTGCTTCACAAGGAGCCGGCTTACGCTTCGGATATCATTCAGAAGTTGAAAGAAGCCAGACTGATTGTAGTGGAAGGTACACTTTATCCGTTGCTCACCCGTCTGAAGAACGACGACTTGCTGGGTTATGAATGGATTGAGTCTACGCAAGGTCCTCCACGTAAGTATTACCGGTTGACGGAAAAAGGAGAAGTCTTTCTCGGTGAACTGGAAATGTCCTGGAAAGAGTTGAACGAGACGGTGAATCACATCAGCAATTCTTGAAATGACCACAGAGAATATGCTGCATTCGCCGAATGGTAAATAGTAAATCGTAAATAGTCAAATTGTAAATAAATAGTGTGTTATGAAAAAGACATTAACTGTAAATTTAGGTGGAACCGTTTTTAATATTGATGATGACGCATACCGCCTTTTGGATAATTATCTGAGTAATCTCAAGATACACTTCCGTAAGGAAGCCGGTGCCGACGAGATTGTAGATGATATAGAACGCCGCATTTCCGAACTCTTTGCCGAGAAATTGTCGGCCGGTTCACAAGTAATCACGATTGCCGATGTGGAAGAGGTGATTGCCCGCATGGGAAAGCCGGAGGACATGGAGACGGAAGGAGAGAGCAGCAGTGCCGATGCCGGTAGTACAAATGCCGGAGGTGGTTATGGTGCCGGTGCATGGAGCAGCAATACCGCTTATAGCACTACACGCCGCCGTCTCTACCGCAATCCTGATGACAAGATGCTGGGTGGTGTCATTAGTGGAATGGCTGCCTATCTGGGTTGGGATGTGACTTTGCTCCGTCTGTTGCTGCTTGTCGTCTTGATTTGTGGGGTAGGAACGTTGATACCGGTTTATATCGTATGTTGGCTGATTATCCCGGAAGCCCGCACGGCTGCCGAGAAGTTAAGCATGCGCGGTGAGGCTGTTACGGTAGAGAATATCGGAAAGACGGTGACGGATGGCTTCGAGAAGGTTGCCAATGGGGTGAATGATTATATGAGGTCGGACAAGCCCCGTACTTTCTTGCAGAAGTTGGGAGATACGCTGGTGATGGTAGTCGGTTGGCTGTTGAAAATCTGTCTGGTGATATTCGCCATTATTTGCAGTCCGATACTGTTTGTGTTTGGAGTGGTATTCGTGGCGCTGTTGTTTGCTGCGATAGCGGTGGCTGTTGGTGGTGGTGCAGCTCTCATTTCCCTTTTCCCGATGGCTGATGTGGTACTGCCTACTTCTCCACTGTCTGCCATTGTGATGTACATTGCAGGAATCTTGCTGGTAGGAATTCCTTTGGTCAGCCTTGTGTGGGCCATCTTTAGCCAGATATTCAAGTGGCAGCCGATGAACTCCGGCTTGAAGTGGACGCTGGTTATCCTTTGGATTGTAAGTGCGGCTTGTTTCGGAATCTGTTTTGCGGTGCAGGGGGCTACTTTCCCGGAATTGGGTATCTTTAATTTCTGAGAATAGTAATTTCTTTTTTAATTGATATCGTGTTTGTAGAAATCTGATTTCTATAAACACGATATTTTTTTATTTGGTTGTAATTGGTTGTTATACAGTGAAATATTGCGTTTGGAAAAGGCGTTTTTTAAACGTTCGTTTAATGAACGCAAAGATAACGTGTATTTTTGAATCTCGCAAAATGTTTAATAAAAATATTCTATAAATTTCTTTTTAGTGAGTATAATACTTTGTCAGTAAGCCTGTTGCATTGTATTTCTCTAACTTCTTCCTTTTACTAATTTTTAAGTAATCTTCCCTCTTTAATTTTCTTAAATATTGACGTTCAAAAAACGAACGTCTATTGAACGCTTTTTGCTTGCAATAGATTCGTTTACAGCATTTTACCTGTTAGGTAATGAATGACTGCAAAAAATCTGTTGACAAGAAGGGCATAAAGCTTGTCGTATTCTACATAAAGTGTCCGCAAGTGATTGAATTCCAAGTGTATGCAAGGAATTTAAAGCCCCAGGAGAACACCCTTGTCTGAACAAAAGCATAAAATGGGAATAGAGAAAGAGGCCGAAATCTGGTATGCTATGCGTGCCACCTACCGCAGAGAACCGGATGCCATGCATCTGCTCAAGAAAGAAAACTTGGGCTGTTTCATTCCTATGCAATACAAGATATGTATAAAAAAAAGGAAAAAAGTCCGTGCTCTGGTTCCGGTCGTTCATAATCTGCTTTTTGTCCATGCCCGTCCTTCCGATGTGCAGCGTGTCAAGTCTCAAGTCACTTATCTGCAATATATCACCGATACCCGCAGTGGGCAGAAGATTATTGTCCCAGACGGTCAGATGCAGCGTTTCATTGCCGTATCCGGCACTTACGATGATCATCTTCTTTATTTTCAACCGGATGAATTGAACTTGTCCAAAGGTACCAAAGTCCGGATTACCGGCGGTGAATTTGAGGGGCAAGAGGGGATATTTCTGAAGGTAAAGGGCGCACGTGACCGTCGCGTGGTTATCGAAATAAAAGGTGTCATAGCTGTTGCCATGGCCACTATCCATCCCGATCTTATAGAAGTAATCGGCTGAACTTTAATTTTTAATTTTTAATTCTATAATTGCTTATGTCTCTTTCCGAAGAAGCAATCACTCTTCAGCGTGCTGCGCACGAACTGATGTATTTGGGTATGGACGGCAGTCCCGTCTATAGCGATGACTTGTCACGGCGGAACGGTGAGGTCTACCGTCTTACCATGGCTTTGTACCGGTCGGGTGTAAAAGGCACTACCATCGAAGAGCAGGCAAATGTCTGTCTTGCCCTTCTTATGGGTTACAGCGCCTCTTTTGTGGACCATGGCGAAAAGCAGCGGCATGTCCAGAAAGTGCTGGACTGTTGTTGGGATGTGCTCGATGCCCTTCCCACTTCCTTACTGAAGCTCCGTCTGCTTACCGCCTGCTACGGTGAAGTGTTCGACGAGTCTTTGGCCGACGAAGGCCGTTCCATCATCGCCTCCTGGGATTCCTTATCACTTACTCCCGAACAGCAGGAAGCGGTTGATGAGTTTCAGAATGTGACAGACAATCCCTATCCGTGGGAATATATCGATGAATAAAACTTTTCATTATAATGCTTAACAATAAATCCGTATTGATTACCGGAGGAACGGGTTCCTTCGGAAAGAAGTTTGTGGAAACCATCCTCCGTGATTATCCGCAAGTAAAGAAAATCATTATTTACTCCCGCGATGAGCTGAAGCAATTTGAGCTGAAACAGAAATATCCCGGTCATAAGTATCCGCAACTGCGTTTCTTTATCGGTGATGTCCGTGACCTCGAACGCCTGACGCGGGCTTGCGAAGGAGTGGACGTGATTATCCATGCAGCCGCCATCAAGCAGGTGGATACCGCTGAATACAATCCCGAAGAGTGCATCAAAACCAATGTACACGGTGCGCAGAATGTGATAAAGGCTGCTCTTGCCACCGGTGTACAGCATGTGGTGGCCCTTTCTACCGACAAGGCATGTGCCCCCATCAATCTTTATGGCGCCACCAAGCTCACTTCCGACAAGCTGTTTACTGCTGCCAACAATATCAGCGGTTCCAAGAACATCAGGTTCTCCGTAGTCCGTTATGGCAATGTGATGGGTTCCCGCGGTTCCGTAATCCCTTTCTTTATCAACAAGCGTGACAACGGGGCGAAGGAACTTCCCATAACCGATATGCGCATGACCCGTTTCAACATTTCGCTGGAAGCCGGTGTCGCTTTGGTCATGTATGCCATCGGACATCACCTGGGTGGTGAAATCTTTATTCCTAAGATTCCTTCCTATCATATCCAGGACGTGGCTACCGCCATTGCACCCAATCTGCCGCAGGTGGAAGTGGGCATCCGTCCGGGAGAGAAGCTGCACGAGGAGATGATTACTGTAACCGATGCTCTTGATACAATCGATTTGGGCAGATATTATGTCATTCTTCCTTCCGTATCTTTCAAGCACAGTCGCGAAGAGTTCATCAGACATCACAATGCAGTACCCGTTCCCGACGGTTTCCACTACAGCAGTGACAACAATACGGAGTGGGAGACAGTAGAGACTATGCGCGAGAATATAAAGAAATACGTTGACCCTAATTTCGAGGTGAAATGATAAGCAAGCCTATTCCATACGGTCGTCAGCATATCACAGATGAGGATATCCGGGCAGTCATCGATACCCTGAAAAGCGATTACCTGACACAAGGTCCCAAAATCAGGGAATTTGAAACGAAATTTGCCGAATATGTAGGTGCACAATATGCCGTAGCGGTGAACAATGCCACTTCAGGGCTTCATCTTGCAGCTACCGCACTGAATGTAAAGCCGGGTGACAAGGTGATTGTCACTCCCATGACCTTTGCTGCCAGTGCCAACTGCATCCGCTATTGTGGCGGCGAGGTGGTATTCTGTGATATTGACAAGGATACTTACCTCATGGATATCCGTAAACTCGAAGCCATGCTTAAAGCTTCTCCCCGCGGTACTTACAAAGGTATTGTTCCGGTTGATTTTGCAGGCTATCCTTTGGATCTGGAAGAGTTCAGAAAGCTTGCCGACGAGTACGGCTTGTGGATTATAGAGGATGCCTGCCATGCTCCCGGCGGCTATTTCATGGACAGTAAAGGCAAGAAACAACATTGTGGTAACGGTTGTTTTGCCGACTGTGCCGTATTCTCTTTCCATCCCGTGAAACATATCGCTACGGGTGAGGGAGGCATGGTGACCACCAACAGCAAGGAGCTCTATGACAAGCTTTGTCTTTACCGTACGCATGGCATTACGAAAGACCCTGCTTTATTGCACGAGCATCATGGTGGCTGGTATTACGAGATGCAGGAGTTAGGCTACAATTACCGTCTGACTGATTTTCAGGCTGCCCTGGGTATTTCTCAGCTGGAGCGTGCGAAAGCAGGTCTTGAACGCCGCCATGAAATCGTAAGACGCTATAATGAAGCATTTTCCGGAATAGATGGCATCAAGACTCCATTCAATGCTGCCGATGTCTATCATGCTTATCACCTTTATATCATTCAAGTGGCTGACCGCTTGGGCCTTTATAATTATCTGCACGAGAACAATGTCTATGCGCAGGTTCATTATGCTCCGCTTCATCTGATGCCTTACTATCAGCAGTGGGGCAATAGGAAAGGCGATTTACCTATAGTAGAAGAGTATTACGAACATTGTCTGAGTCTTCCGATGTATCCCACGCTGACGAACGAGGAACAGGAGTATGTGATTAACAAGGTTATAGAATATATAAAACAATGATTACTTCCATTTCTATTGAAGCTATTGAAAAGCAGCTTTTGCAGCAACTTTCCTCTTTTTTCTTCTTGAGTGAAGAAGATGAGATGTTAATAAATATAAAAATGGGGGGGGTAATTTCTCGTTGTGAATATTGTTTTTCCCGTACGAAAAATAAGTATTACTCATGCGACGGTGAGACATACTTCAACCCTTATCAAAGTGCACAATATACAATTTTTCTCTATTTTTTTGCTAACACCATTTCTCAAGATACTGATAACCGTTTATTGGCAGATAAGTTGTATTATTTGAATAAGATAATGAATGGGTGTGATTTGTATCATGAGGTAAATCTTCCTCATTATTTTACGTTGGATCATCCGGTCGGTAGCGTTATGGGACGGGCTGAATATGGTGAAGGATTCAGTTTTGGGCAAAATTGCACGGTGGGAAACAATAAAGGAATTTATCCGGTTTTAGGTGAAAATGTGCGGATGTGTGCAAATTCTTCTATTATCGGTAACTGCCGGATAGGTGACAATGTGATTATCGGGGCAAATTCTGGTGTGAAAGATGAGGATGTGCCGGACAATTCAATTGTTTTCGGGTATTCTCCCCATTTAATTATAAAGGCTAAACGATGAAAAATATCTGTATTATTCCTGCCCGTGGCGGCAGTAAACGTATTCCGCGTAAGAATATCAAAACCTTTATGGGCAAGCCTATTATTGCATACTCCATTGAGGCGGCTTTGCAGAGCGGACTTTTTGACGAAGTAATGGTTTCGACCGATGATGAAGAGATAGCGGAGATAGCTTGCGGATACGGGGCCAAAGTTCCTTTTATGCGCAGTGCTGAGACCTCGAATGATTATGCCGGCACGGCCGATGTAATTCTTGAAGTTTTAGAGATGTATAAAGAGCGAGGCAGGGAATTTGATACAGTTTGTTGCATTTACTCGACAGCTCCTTTTGTCACTCCTGAAAGGCTTCGGGAAGCATACGGAAAAATGAATTCGGAGATTGATTCTGTTTTCACTTGTGTGGCTTATTCCTATCCTATACAGCGTAGCCTTCATATTGTAGACGGGAGAATCGGTATGGTTTATCCCGAATACATGAATGCACGTTCCCAAGATTTGGAGCCGATTTATCATGATGCCGGTCAGTTCTATTTTTCTCGCATAAACTCCTTTGTAGAGAGCCGCACCTTTTGGGGGAAGAACACAGCCGGACTGGTACTTTCCGAACTCGAAGTGCAGGACCTCGATACGCTGACTGACTGGACATTGGCGGAGATGAAGTATGAGTTACTTCATAGATGATGTAATGCAGAAAATCTATTTCCGTGCCGACGCAAGCGCTACCATCGGCTACGGTCACTTTATCCGTACTCTGGCTTTGGCCGATATGCTGAAGGACGATTTCGATTGTACCTTCTTTACTTGCCATCCTACCTCATATCAGGTAAGTGAGATGGAGAAGGTATGTCCTTTCATCCCCTTGCAAGAGGAAACGCATTCTGCTGATTTCCTTTCCCATTTGCAAGGTGATGAAATTGTGGTGCTCGACAATTATTTCTTCACTACCGATTATCAGCGTGCCATTAAGCAAAAAGGTTGCCGCCTGGTGTGTGTGGATGACATGCACGACAAGCACTATGTGGCAGATGTTGTGATTAATCATACTTTGACTGACTCCGGACTTTTTGATGTGGAACCTTACACTAAACTTTGTTTGGGATTCGACTGGGCATTACTGCGTAGACCGTTTATAGAAGCTGTAAACAAACTCTGTTCTTGTGCAAAACGTACAGAAAGTATAACCATTACTTTTGGTGGTGTGGATTCCTTTGACTTTACTGGCCATTACATTCGTGAAGCTATGCAATTGCCTACTGTCAGCCAGATAACTGCAGTGGTAGGTGATGCTTATCAACCTCAAAAGCCGAGGGTACGGGATAGGCGAGTGTCTTATTGCTCCAATTTAACAGCTCAACAGATGGCCGAACTTTTTTGTGCTTCCGATTGGGTGATCTGTTCAGCAAGTACTGTAAGTATTGAGGCCATTGCTTGTGGTGCCAAGTTGGCTGTAGGTTGGTATGTAGATAATCAGGCTGATTATTATTCACTGTTAACCTCTACTGGAGGAGTTCTTCCTTTAGGAAATATTAAGGATAATCCCATACCTCTGACATCTTTAGAGATTGCTGGGGTTGATAACTTGCAGATAAAGAGTGGTATTCGTGAACGCTATATTAATCTGTTTGAAGAATTGGGAAGAAATGTGCATTGACGATGATCGCATTCTTTTCGGAAAAATTCTCATAATGGACAATTGATGCAGGAATAGAACAGATAATTTTAATTATTTAGCAATTGAATGATACAAATAGACAAACAAGCGGTTTATAAATATAATGGTTATGTTTTCCAACACTTCTCTATTTTGTCGGAAGAACTCCTAAAGCAAATATTGGATTGGAGGAATACTTTTGAGATAAGGCAGTTTATGTATAATACAGATGTAATATCTCTTGAAAATCACTTGAATTTTACGAAAACCCTTGCTCAACGAGAAGATTGTTACTATTGGTTAGTAACAAAAGATAATGTTCCCTATGGAGTCTTCAATCTGACCGATATAGACCATGAAAGAAGAATCGCTGAATTAGGCTATTATATGGCACCTTCCCAAATGAAAAGTGGAGGGGGACTTGATTTTGTTTATACTATCATCTGTTTTTCTTTTGAGGTTGCAAAATGTATAAAACTGGTAGGTTCAATTGATATAAACAATACCGATGCATTGTTATTGGATGAGTTTTTAGGCTTTGTTTTGGGTGATACGGTGGAATCCGACGGATGTTGTCATAACCGGAAATTCATTGAATGGGAGCTTTCAGAACTTCATTATAGAAGTACTACAGTATATAGAAATGATATACGTAAATTGGTCCGCTTTATTAGAGATAAACGCAAATAGAGAATCATGTTATCAAATTTTCATTTTCACCATATAGGATACGCTGTTACCAGTATTGAAAAAACAATGTATTATTACATTGATGGGGGATATTCTTGTTCATCTGTGATATTTGATCCAATACAGAATGTAAATATCTGTTTCCTTACAAAAGAAGGAGAGCCTATGATTGAACTTCTTGAACCTGTTGATGAGAATTCTCCAATCAATAAAAATCTTGAGAAGAATGGAGTTTGTCCGTATCATTGCTGTTATAGTGTAGAAAATATAGAAGATGCCATCGCACGGCTTCGTAAAATGAGGTTCATGGTGGTAAGCTATCCGGCAGAAGCAGTAGCTCTCAATAATCATCGGGTAGCTTTTCTCTATAATAAAGATATCGGTTTAATTGAATTATTAGAACAAAAATGAAATTCTTTATTTTTAGAAACAATACGCTGGAAAATATCTTCGGCACAGACGAAGTGGAGTATTCTGGTTACGAAGATATATCATATATACCTCAAAATACATCTTTGTATTTGTGGATGTATCAAATACCCATAAGATGGAATCAGAAGCAACTGGCTGACGAAATTGATGCATATATTAGAAAAATGCAGCTTGTTTTCTCGCAGGTTCCACAAGGGAAAGAATTTGTAGCATTCACATTGGTAGACATCTTTCCTACGAGATTTACTGATGCCAATTTTATTGTAAGGGAGGCTATCGTCCGGTATAATACCCAACTGTATAATATGGCTGGAACGAATGTAAATTTTAAGGTGATTGACTTTTCTGAGTTTACTTCCCGTTATAGGTCAGAGGAATTGATTGGATGGAAATTCTATTTTATTTCTCAAATGTATATATCTTCTAAAATTACCAGTGAATTTGCTACATGGGTAGACTCTAAAATACAGAATATAGCCTTAAAGAGAAAGAAATGCCTCATTCTTGATTTGGATAATACTTTGTGGGGTGGAGTCCTTGGCGAGGAAGGCATTAATGGTATACAAATTGGCGGGGACTATCCAGGTAAGGCATTTTTGTATTTTCAGGAAGCGCTGTCTGCGTTAAGTAAAGAGGGTATTATTTTATCTGTTTGTAGTAAGAACAACGAAGAAGATGTATTCGATGCTTGGGAGCAAAATCCGTTTATGGTTTTAAGGAAAAAAGATTTTGTTGCTATTCGTATAAATTGGAATGACAAGGCTTCGAATATCGTGGAGCTGTCTAAAGAGCTGAACATAGGTCTTGATAGTATGGTGTTCATTGATGACAATCCGGCAGAGCGTGAATTAGTAAAACAGACCTTGCCTATGGTGGCTGTCCCGGACTTTCCAAAACAAGCATATATGTTACCGCAGTTTTTCATGCAATTAGTTCGTGATTATTTTGAAGTTTACGAAATTACCGGTGAAGATAAAAAGAAGACGGAACAATATAAGGCAAATGCGGAACGTACACGCGAACAAGCCAAATTCTTAAACTTTGAAGATTTTCTTCGTTCATTAGAAATTAAAATTGAGCTTCAGAAGGTGGACTCATTCAATATATCACGAATTGCTCAGATGACGCAAAAAACAAATCAGTTTAATTTAACGACCCAACGTTATTCTGAAGCTGATGTCAGACAACTTCTGGATAATCAATGGAAAATCTATTGCATCAGAGTTTCAGATAAATTTGGTGATAATGGTATCACGGGAGCAGTTTTCATCGCTGATAATAGTATTGAGAATATATTGCTTAGTTGTCGTATATTGGGTAAAGGTATTGAAACGGCTTTCATTAAATTTGTATTTAAATTGTTGGTTGAGGATGGTGTGTCAGCTTTAGAAGCAAAATTTATTCCTACTCTCAAAAACAGACAAGTGGCTGATTTTTATGACCGGCTTGGCTTTTCTGTGATGCGAGTAGAAGAGGGTGTTAAATACTATATGGCGAATATTGACAAATTAGATTTGTCAATACCTGATTATTATTCAATAACAGTTAAACAATAAAGTTATGATTACGAATGAAGAAATAATGGATGTGATGAGAGCTGTTTTAAAAACAGATGTAGATGAGAATACCTCTCAGAATAATTGCGAAAAGTGGGATAGTATGAACCATTTGAATCTGGTTATAGAATTGGAAGATACTTTCGAAGTAGAGCTTGAGCCTAATGAAATCAGTTTGATGAAATCTTTCTCTGACATCAAAAATATTATTTCAAACAAGTTACAATAAGAACCATTATGGGAAAAACATTTATCATAGCCGAGATGTCGGCGAATCATAATGGCAGCAAGCAGATAGGCATAGAAACAATTCGTGCTGCCAAACGTGCAGGTGCAGATGCTATCAAGCTCCAAACATATACAGCTGATACCATAACGTTGGATAATGATAAAATGGAGTTTATGGCTGATTCTACAAGTGTTTGGGCCGGCATGCGTTTGTACGATCTCTATAAGCAAGCCTATACCCCTTGGGAGTGGCACGAAGAATTGTTTCGTGTGGCCAAGGAGGAAGGGCTTATCTGTTTTTCATCACCGTTTGATAAAACTGCGGTAGATTTCCTGGAATCCTTGGGCAACCCCATTTACAAAATTGCCTCTTTTGAAATTACGGATATTCCTTTAATAGAGTATGCCGCCAAGAAGATGAAACCGATGGTGATGTCTACCGGCATTGCCACTGAAGAAGACATTCAGTTGGCTGTAGATACTTGCCGTGCGGCGGGCAATGATGATATTACGCTGTTGAAATGCACCTCCTCTTATCCTGCCCCCATTGAGGAAGCCAATCTGTGCATGATAAAGGATTTAGCCGAGCGCTATGGAGTGAAGTCCGGTTTGTCCGATCATACCATTGGCAGTGTGTCTGCCGTAGTGGCTGTGACACAAGGTGCAACCATGATTGAAAAGCATTTTATTATCGACCGTAGTATTGGCGGCCCCGATGCCTCATTCTCAATGAACGAGCAGGAGTTTGCCCAAATGGTGAAAGATATACGCATGGCCGAAGCGGCTATCGGCTCAGTATCGTATGAACTTACCGATAAAATGAAGTCGGGAAGGGAGTTTTCCCGTTCGCTTTATGTAGCCGAGGATATGAAATCCGGGGAAGTGATTACAGAGCAGAACGTTCGCTCCGTTCGTCCGGGCTTCGGTTTGCACCCCAAGTATCTGAAAGATATATTAGGAAAGAAAGTAAATCAGGATTTGGAGAAAGGAACGAGATTTGCATGGGAGTTCGTGAATAGTTAGAGGTCATCAAAAAAGAGAATATTGTTACTGCAATTCTTAAAAATAAAACTATCTTTGCGGTAGTCTAAACACTAAAAACATAGTCTATATGAATCGCAAGGAATTGGTGAAGCGTCTGAAATATATGATAAAGAGTGTTGCTCCCAACTCTCAGACTATTCTTTATGGTTCTGAGGCACGTGGAGAGGCAAAACAGAATAGTGACATTGATATTCTGATTTTAGTGGATAAAGATACAGTTTCTCCTATGGAGGAGGATGTCATTACTGCTCCAATATATGATTTGGAAATAGAAACAGGTACTATTATTAGCCCGATTGTGATGACTCGTAAAGCTTGGGAGGCAGCAAAGAGAAAGACTGTATTTTATTATAATGTAATGAAAGATGGTGTGTTGCTGTGATGGAAGAGGATATAAAGCGTGATATTGTCAATTATAGGCGTCAAAAGGCATGTGACTTGATGCATGATGTTGATGTCTTGATAGATAATGAACTATGGAATTCTGCTGTAAATAGGATGTATTACGCTTGTTTTCATATGGTTTCAGCATTGTTGATTTTGCATGGAATTGAAGTGAAAAGTCACATGGGAGTTCGACAAGCTTTTGGACTTCATTTTGTAAAGACGAATTTGTTGTCGTCTGAATGCGGGCGTATCTTTTCTAAAATTTACGATAAAAGGCAGTCAAGTGATTATGATGATTTCAAAGAGTTTACCAAAGATGAAATTGATAATTTGTATCCTCAGATTTCATTCTTGATAAGTGAAGTTGATAGATTGATTACAGAAAAATAGATTTCCTTCTTCCCCTCTTTTTTTAGTATCTTTCATCCCCCTTCGTTAGCAAAATACGAACAGATTTTGTTCCTTTGCAAGTAAACAATGCCCCTACGGAACGGATGACAAATATCACCCCGTTGCTTTATCAAAGCGGGTATGTGACGATAAGGAATTATTCTCCGCTTACACATCTTTATACGCTGGATATCCCCAATAAAGAAGTGCGCATGGGGTTGATGAAATTGGGTATAGAATGAAGAAGGGAGCCTTTTACAGCCCCCTATACTCCCTTTCCGCATCGAAGCACGGACAAGCTTTCGCTGGATTCAAATCATGGTGCCCCACAATCAGCGCCCGTGGAAAGATACGCTTCAACTCACGTAGCAGTGCCAGTAACGAAGCCTTCTGTTCCAGTGTGCGGGTATCGGCAGGAAAACTTGCAGCATCCAGTCCTCCTTCATAACAGATGCCGATAGAATGGCGGTTGTGATTGAGGCAATGCGCACCTATTTTTTCCAACGGGCGGCCGCGGTGTATTTCGCCGTTGCGGGTCAGATAGAAATGATAGCCGATGTCACGGAAGCCGCGGTGGTGGATGTGGTCGCGGCGGCAATCCTCAAAGCCCAGGGCCACGCCTTGAGGCGTGGCTGAGCAATGAACAATGAGCAGGGTAATCGTACGCATGGCTATTTGCAAGCGCCCAGACCTAAAGCTCCCGCTATGGCGGTAGCTACGGTGATGATTACTTTGAGGACAATGCCCCACACGGATTTTGACTTTTTGTCTTCACTCATGGTAATTGATAATTAGTAATTTGTAATTATTCTCATCCTAACGGATTCTCGCCCTGGTCACCGTCACTTCCTCCGGAACCGCCGTCGGAACCACTGCCATCGGGAGCTTTTCCGCCTACGGTGTACAGGGAAGATTCCTTCAGCTGTCCATCCAGGTTGATTTGGGCATTACTCAGTTCGCCGGTGGCACGGGCGCGGAGCTTCAGCCCCTTCACGTTGTTGGCCAGCGAGAAGTCGGCAGCGGATTGCGCCCCTTTCTTGCTGACGATTCCTACGGAGAAGATGGCAAGGTCATCCAGTTTCACGTTCTTGCCGTCCAGAATCAATTCTTTGGTGCAGGAAACCATGTCTGCCAGTACTCCCTTGATGACACCACTCGAATAGGGGGTGTTGTGATTGGACATGTGCTTGGCCAGCTTTTCGATGTCGAAGGTTTCTTCGATTACGGGGCGTGCATACCAGAGGCCTTTCAGTGGGCTGTCTTCGCCCGTCACTTGATACTTTTTGTAACGAATCATACAATTAAAATTTAGAAGTTAAAGGATAAAAACATTTGCTGTGTTGAACTCAACGATGCAAAGATAAGGCTGTGGATATGGGCGTTTGCCGGTTTTTGCAGGTTCTCGTCTGTTTGGGTCTGTTTTAGTCGGTTATTTACGCTTGCAAGTTTGATAATGTCATGATTTATAGTTACTTTTGATGAAATATAAATCGTAACTGTCAACTATGGATTCTTTTGTCATACGTACATACGGGCGTACCGAATTGGCCCAAATCTATTGTCCCAATCTTTGTCCGGAGGCTGCCTTCCGCAAACTGAAACACTGGATAGACCTTTGTCCCGATTTGCGTGACGGACTTTCCGCCTTGGGTGGTTCTTCCCGTTCCCGCTCTTATACGCCTGCCCAGGTGCGGCTGATAGTGGCTGCACTTGGAGAGCCTTAAACCTGAGGTTGAATGGCGTAAAGGTCAGGCCGGGAAGCGTAAAGGTGAGGTTGGTACACTTGGTACAGAGGTTCATCCATCCTTTCGCCTCACACACATACGCGTGCGTGAAGCGAAGTGAATGTCAGACTTTTGGTTTCCGGTAGTTTCCCTTGCCATCTACATTTTCCACCAGCCCGTGTTTCTGCATACGTTTGAGCCAGGTGGAGGCGGTTTCCGATTTGATGCCCATCTCTCCGGCTTTCTGCAGGAAAGAGGCCCGTGTGAATTCTTCTTCCATGCTGCCTACCAGCGCATCCCGGTCGGCATTGCCGCGGCTTGTCACTTCGGTGTTGGGCAGGAAGGAGAGGATATGGGTGGTATGCCGGTAAAGGCTTTCGGCCAGTGAGAGTACGGCATGAAAGTCATCGGAAGCAATGAGGAGATTCCATCGGCTGACAATGTGGTCTTTCAGATTGTCTGTGGCTGTGTGAGGGTCGGGTGACACGTAAGGCGAGGCGGTGATTTCCCCTTGTTCCATTGCGCGGAGCATGGCCACCACTTCCATGATGCGGCAGATGTTGATGGCTAGACGTGCCACGCTGCTTGACATCTCGTTTCCGTTGGCCAGTCCGGAGCGTACGAAAAGCCGGGAGAAGAGCCGGTTGAATTCATCTTTCTGTCCGTCCGTAAGGTGAAGGGTGAATATTCCGTTCATGACAATGGTTTTCAGTTTGTCCTTCCATTCCATGCCCAGAGCCTTGAAGGTATCTTCAAGATCGCTGTCATTGCGGTCGAACTGGTTTTGCCAATGATGTATGGCAGGCATGTAGTAGAATACCTGGCGGGAAAAGAGCCCGTTCTCGGCAGTGGGAATCAGTGGTTTCACTTGTGAGGGGGTGCCTGACAGAAGTACGGAAAGATAAGTTTTCTTTACCTCTCGGTATTCGTGGTCGGTGCGGCGGTTGTAGGACAGTCGGTCGTGGTCGAAGGCTTTGCGCATGGTGTCGCTCCAGTGTCCGTATTCCGAACCGATGGCGGTGGAGATGGTGTCAGCTTCGCTTTCGCATATCAGTCCGGTGCCGTCGGAGTCCATCAGGTTTTGCAGGATGCCGGTTCCGGTGTTGTTACCCGAGATGAGGAACATCTTGTTGAGAGGCATTACGGGAGTCTCCGTTTTTCCACGTTCCTTGCCCAGTGTGTCGTATTTTGCTTTTTCGCGGCGGTAACATGCCATACTTTCGTCTACCTGCCCACGTATTTCATCGTGAATGGGTTCGGCAAGCAGGCGTACCAAGGAGAGCACTCCTTTGCCGGATGCAGGTAGGGCTACTACAAAGGTTTGCAGGCAGGGGGACATCATTTTTCCTCCGTAGGAACATCGGACGTGTTTTCCCATACTGGCACCCAATACGGTGATGGCACCCAGTAGCAGTACATCGTATTGGGCGAGGGAGGTTCCGCAGCTCATGATGCGATTCAGGGGATAAGGCCAGTGGAGGTGTTCGTCGAAAGTGGGTAATGGAGACAGTGGTTCAATGCCCGATGCGGACTCTTCCTCGCGTGCGCGTGTGTGTGAGGTAGAAGAGAGGGGTGAACTTTGTGTACCAAGTGTACCAATGGCGGGTGCGGCTTCATGCTGAATCTTCACGCCGCAAAGCTCGGCCAGATGAAAGGCGGTTCCCAGATGCACGTCGTTACGGCCGGTCTTTAGGGCATTGCTGAAGAGCTTGTCGGCTGCCCGTCGGTCGAACTTGGACGACAGGCTGCACAGACTTAAAAAATCATGCCGTCCTGCTTCTCCGCAGTCGGTGGCAATGGCAAATGCCAGTTGTATATATTCTTGATAGGTTGGAGCAATGTCTGCTCCTGCATTTCTGACTGCTTCGGCCAGAAGGTGCAATGAAGATAGTGGTTCCATCGGATTTGGTAATTTATAATTAGTAATTTGTTGTCGGTGATTTGCAATGACTCATAATTCGAAGTTCACAACTTTTCTGAGCAGTGCTTTCGGGTCATGGCAGAGGAAACAGGCACGTACGAGGTCTTTCCCCGAAGTGTCCACTCCTTTTCCGGGTTGTGTGTTTTCGGCGTCATACATGCAGTGGACGTAGTTCATGGCCCATTGTATTCCTTCTGCAGGATTCTGTCCGTGAAGACAGGGAACAAACGCTTTTACGCCCCGTCCGGTGGGGCTGATGAACACCAGCGCAGGGCATAGATAGGGGTCATCAAACAGTTGTTGCCGTAAGTTTTCCGTTTCTTCTGCGGATTCAAGGTGGTCGATATCGACTACAACCAGGCCGGAGGATTCCGTGAGGCAGTCGCTCCGTCGTCGGGTGAATACGCCGCAGGGAGTGACGTAGGGCAGTGTTTGCTGCTTTAGGCATCGGCAGGCGGTTTCGTCGCCTCGCAGTGCGGCGTTTCTTACAGCAAGTGTCAGTGTGGCAAGGTGTTCATTGGAGGTGATTAGTTTGTACACTTCCTCGAGATTCATAGTCCGCAGTGGAGTCAGCGTGGCGCTTTTTACGTTTTTTCCGGTTGCCGCATCTTTTACGGGTGAGATGGGCGGCATGAATAGCGACATTTTAAGAGTGTTTTTCATCGTATGTTTTTTAAAATTATTGTGCAAAGTTAGGTAACTTATTTCACCCAATCTTTTCCGTATACGGAAAAGATTTTAAGCTGGCTAAAGTATAAATAACAATCTATAACATTATAGAAACTATTATACAATTCACATAACCGAAAATTGACATGAATGAAAACTGTATGCACTCTTCATTGGGTGCTTTTATCGAAACTTTACGTAAAATGAGAAAGATTACTATCGCGGAACTTACTTTGGAAGCTCATATCAGTACAAAAACGTATATCCATATAAAAAAGGGCTCGATGCAAGACTAAGCGCCTACTTATCGCTGATTTTCTACTATTTCAGGGATTTGGAGGATGAGGAAATCAGGCGGGTGATTAATGGGTGGCTGGATGAATGGTTTAAGGTGAGAAAGAAGGAATAAGAGAAGGTGCCTTGCTCTCAGTCACTTTTATATAAATTATATGATAAAGTCAATTATTCAACTTCTTCGCCCACATCAATGGCTGAAGAATCTATTCATTTTTTTGCCGCTCTTTTTCGACCGTCAATTGACGGATCTGGATAAACTATTGGCAGTGGTGGGAGCATTTGTAGCGTACAGTCTTGCCGCCAGTGCGATTTACTGTTTCAATGACATTTGGGACGTAGAGGCTGATAGGCAACATCCCAAGAAGTGTAAACGCCCTATTGCTTCAGGAAAAATATCAAAAGGGATGGGATATGGTATTAGTGCGATACTTGTCACAATGTCACTGCTTTTACTTGTTACTTATACAGGAAGGGAAAAATGGTATTTATTTGGCATAATATGTTTCTATCTACTTCTTAATATTGCCTACTGTGTGAAGTTGAAACAGATTACGATTATTGATGTATTTATCATTGCATTCGGATTTGTACTTCGCATTTTTGTGGGTGGTGTAGCTGTGGGTATTCACCTCTCTCATTGGATTATTTTGATGACGTTCTTATTGGCTCTCTTCTTGGCTTTTGCCAAACGTCGGGATGACGTGGTCATCTACCAAGAAACTGGAGTGTCGGCTCGAAAAAACGTCAACCGCTATAACCTTGAGTTTATGAATCAAACCATTGGTATTATTGCTAGCATTACGATGGTTTGTTACATCATGTACACGGTGAGTGAGGAGGTTGTGGAGCGCATGCATACGCAATACCTTTATGCCACTTCCGTCTTTGTATTGGCAGGCATCGTCCGCTATTTGCAAATCACTATTGTCGATGTAAAGAGTGGAAGTCCCACTAAGGTGCTGATGAAAGACCGCTTTGTACAACTCTGTATCATAGGTTGGATATTGACGTTTATTCTCATACTCTATTGTTAAATTGCTAAGATGAAACAGATTGTTGCATTCGACTTCGATGGTACCATTACCAATCGAGATACACTGCTTGAGTTCATCAAGTTCGCAAAAGGCAAGACAGCTTTTTATCTTGGCTTTTTGCTTCATCTGCCTTGGTTGTTGGCTATGAAGTGTCACCTCTATCCCAATTGGAAGACCAAGCAGATGATTTTCTCCTATTTTTTTAAAGGAGTGAATTTGGATGAGTTCGATGCAGTCTGTTATAGATTCTTTATGGAGAGAGGTGAAAATTTGCTCTATCAGGATGCGGTTAAACAGATAAAACAGCACCTATATAGAGGCGATGAAATAGTCGTTATTAGTGCCAGCATTGATAATTGGGTAAAGCCATTTGCTGAGAGCTTAGGCATTAATCAAGTTTTGGGGACTCAGCTGGAGTTATCAGGAACCGGACACCTTACGGGTCGTTTCGCTACTGCCAATTGCTATGGCGAAGAGAAGGTGAAACGCTTGCTGCAGCTCTATCCTGACAGAACTCAATATCGACTGGTAGTTTATGGAGACAGTCGAGGAGATAAGGAACTCCTTGCTTTTTCGGATGAATCATATTACAAACAGTTCAATAGATGAATATTCTTTTAATTCTTATTAGTGTGCTGCTAAATTGCGCTGCTCAGCTTTGTATCCGCAAGGGTATGCTGATTGTAGGTGAAGTCGGTATGAGTGGCATGGTGCAAAATTTGGGTGCCATGATATCCAACCTCTGGTTGTGGGGAGCCATGGTTTGTTATGCTGTGAGCATTTTGATGTGGATGGCTGTATTGAGCAAAGTAGAAGTAAGTTTTGCCTATCCGTTCCTAAGTATCGGCTATGTGGTGGCAGCTTTGGTGGGTTACTATTTCTTTGATGAATCACTGACGTTCACACGCATTGCTGGCATAATGGTGATTTGTGTTGGTGTTTATTTAATCTCTAGAAGTTGACAAGATGAAATATTTTATATTTGGAGGTAATGGCTTTGTGGGCCGTTACTTGGCGAATGCCTTACTGGAGAGAAATGAAAAGGTGGTTGTATGTGACTTACACCCAACCCTTGATGAACGAGTTACAAAGGGTTGCGAGTATCGACAGACTGATATTCGTGATAAGCAACAATTGTCTACTATACCCATTTCTGCGGATGACATTATTATCAATCTTGCTGCTAATCAATACCATACCAAGGTGCCCCGTGATAGAAGAAACTACTTCTTTAGCGTAAATACTGTTGGCACAGGGAATATCCTTGAAGCGATTTACAACAAGGGATGTCGAAATTACCTGATGTTCACGACAGATATGACCTACGGAAAACCTCAATACTTGCCTGTTGACATTGAACATCCGCAAAATCCTTTCGGTCCATACGGTCAGAGCAAGAAAGCATGTGAAGAAATCTGCTTTGAATATCGGAAGCAGGGTATGAATATCACCATCTTCCGTCCCCGTATGATTAACGGCCCCGGCCGTTTGGGTATATTGGTGAAACTCTTCAAACTGATTGATATGAACTTGCCTGTTCCCACCATTGGTAACGGAAAGAATCACTATCAGATGATTTCTGTATTCGATTGTGTGAGTGCAATTCTCTGTGCTATTGATAAGGGTTTGCCTAATAAGGAGTACAATCTCGGTTCCAAAAACTCACCCGATATACGTACACTTTTAAAAGGTGTAATTGCATCAGCCCATTCACACTCGGCTGTGATTCCTACCCCGGGGAAATTAGTTAAGTTTATACTCAATATTTTTGATAGCATCGGCCTGACCATCATGTACAAAGAACAATTCATGATAGCAGATGAAGAGTATATTCTTGATATTAAGCAGACAGAAGACGATTTGGATTGGCATCCTCAATATAATGACGAGGATATGCTGAAGGAGGCGTATCAAATGTATAAAAAGCAATAAAAATTGGACCATGAGACTAAAGAATAAAAATGTGTTGTTTTTTACAAAGCTGATTGTGTTTGGTGCTTTATTTATGATGATACTTCCCTTTATTTTGTTTGGGGAGAACAATTACATCACTGTTCATGATAACTTAGACCAATTTCCACCCTTTTGGTCAATTGCTAAAAAGGTTGGACTTTTCTCTTTTGATGTATCTACCGGAGTCATGGATAACACACCGGCTGTCTATTTCGGCTGGGGAGGCTTTACCATCCAGAACTTTGCCTATTATCTCTTACCGGCTTATGTCGCCTACGTATTGACTTATTTAATTTCATTGCTCGTTGGCTTCTTTTCAATGTACAAGTTGCAGTGTATATTATTTGGAAAGGAGCATCGTGAAATCCTATTATTCACTTCTCTGCTTTTTGCCATTTTACCGGTAATCCCTGCTTGGTCTATCTCAGTGGCATCCATACCGTTGGCTTGTATCGTGTTTTATCATATTTATAAGGGAGGAAGTAAATGGTGGCTGTTGGCGGCACTTTTCCTCCCCTTCTTGATGGAGTTTCATTGCAGTGCTTTGTTTGCCTGTGGCTTTTGGTTAGCGGGTATGGTTATCGCTTCAATAAAAAGCAAGCGTTTTCACTCCACACTATTTGTGGCATTCTTACTGTTATGCATTGGTGTGGTGATATTCAACTTTAAACTGTTCTACATGCAGTTTGCCGTTGGTGAAGACCTGAATCGGAATCACTTTATTATAGAACCAATCAACATTGCTATTGGTTTGTACCATTATTTTGTGGAGGGTTTTTATCATGCTTCTACCATTCAGAAATACGTGGTATTTCCAGTTTGTTTTATTACGTGCTGTTATGTGGCTTGGCAGTGGATAAGAAACAAAACCGTTACAAAAGAGCAATCTGTCTTTTTTATTTGTGGAACCATGGCGTTTATTTGTTCATTCGTAGCAGCAGCAGATGAAGCCTTTTGGTTCGATGACCTTAAAAATTTAATCTCCGCCCTAGATGGTTTTTCCTTTGCACGCTTATTTGTCTTCAACCGTCTCTTTTGGTACGTAGCTTTCAGCGCCAGCCTTATGATGTGCTTGCGTAATCGGTATCTCAAACGGATTGTACCTTTTATTCTGATTGTCCAGTTAGGTTATATAATGCTGTCGCGTACTACTTATAACGACTCCATTTATTCATTAGCAGCGAACACGATTCCTTCACTAAAGAAAGATCATCTCACTTGGAAGGAGTTTTATGACGAAGCTCTTTTTACGAAGATAAAGAAGGATATTAATTATAAAGGTGAACCGGTAGCTGCTGTAGGCTATCATGAAATGATATTGATGTACAATGGTTTTAATTGTATCGGTGGATATCTTTCCTGCTATCCCTATAAAGATATGTTGAAATACCGTCGTTTGATTGAGCCACAACTCAACGTGAACGAAGAAATCCGCCATTACTATGATATTTGGGGTGGTCGCCGCTACCTTTATTGTGAAGGTGTGGACTATCAGCCCACTCGGAAAAAGTGTGAACAATCGGTTGAGTTACTTATTAATGCCGATGTATTTCGCAATGAATTTGGCGGCAAGTATATACTTAGTCGTGCGAAACTTTCCAATGCGGCAGATTTGGGGTTTGACTTTGTAGGGAAGTGGGATAGTGTCGAAGGGGTTTATACAATGTATGTTTATGAAATGAAGTAATTTTGTGGATAGAAAATCAAGATGGGATATGGAAAATGAAATGATAGCAAGTAAACTGTCGAATTTTTGATTTAATGGCAATAATATCCCCACTTCGTAATAATAAGATCCTTCTTAAGGGTGGGTTGTTTTCTCTCTTCTCTTTCTTTAATCAGGGTGTGGGCTTCCTGCTTCTGATCATTTTGGCTAAATACATCGTTCCTGCAGAGTACGGAACGTTGAGTTTGTTCAATACAATCGTCACTTTTCTGGGATTTCTGGTGTCTCTCTCAACGAATGGATATGTGTCGGTGTCGTTTTTCAGGAAGAGCCGGGACGAGTTTCGGCAAAGTTTAAGCATTGTCTTCTTGATTACTTTTGCCGTAGCTTCTTTCTTTGCATTGGTGCTATTAGTGGGTAACTCGGCTTTGGCGCGAATGACGGAGCTGCGACTTGCTTTTTTGTGGTCTGCGCTCGCCATTGCCTTAATGAACTGCTATTTCCAGATAGTTCTTGATTATTTCCGCATCCGTGAGAAACTCATTTTTTATGGTTTGCTGAGTTGTAGCTTTGCTATAGTAAACTTTGCTATATCGTTGCTGCTGGTAGTGGCAATGAAACTTGGATGGGAAGGACGTATTTATGCACAGGTAACTTGCGCAGTGCTTTATGGGCTGATTGCTATTTACGTTTGCTGTAGATATCGTCTGTTTCTGTTTAAGGGTATTTCGTGGTTCAAGATAAGACCTATCTTGATGTGGGGTGTTCCACTTATTCCTCATCTGGCCACTTCTTGGATTAAGCAGGGAGGTGATAGGTATATTATCAATTACTATTATACGTTTGCAGAGGTAGGAATCTTTAGTTTTGCTCTCAACTTGAGCAATATCATTGACATGATTGGCTCTGCCTTTAATCAAACCAATTCGGTATCTATCTATCAGGTTTTGTCGTCTAATCTGGATGACAAATGGGAGAGATTGCAACGGCAGACTAAAGCCATATTCATTGTTTATACGATAGGAGTTGTTGCGGTACTGGCCGTTTGCTCTATCTTAATTCCCTTGGTATTGCCACGATATGCAGCTTCGCTTCCTTACTTCTACTTATTGGCTTTGTCAGGTTACTTTCAGTGTATTTATTTTCTTTACACCAACTATTTGTTCTATTATGACAAAACCAAAGATTTGATGATGATTACATTTTTTTCTTCGTTACTTCACTTGATGCTGTCGATGTGGCTGACGCAATATAGTCTCTATTATACCTGCCTGATTTATGTGTTCTTAAAGTTCATCATGGTGGCACTTGTGGTGTATCGGGCTAATTTACTTCTGAATAAATATGTGAAGACGTAGATGGTTATGGAAAAAAAAGGATGTATTGACCCCAAAAAAGGACTGCAGTATGAGTGTAGTCTCTCTTGTAAAAGATTTGAGTATGAAAAAGTTTAATGGAATTACTGCGGTATGTTTTGTGGATTCTGTTTATTCAATGCTGTTGTATCTGCTTGTTTATGGTAAAAAGCAATTTGAATCAACTTATTTTTTTGTTTCAGAAGCAATCTCAGTTGAAGTACAGAGTAAGCTGAAATATAAGCAATTTCTCTCTTTACATAAAATGGAAGCGATGCCTCGTCTTGTCAGGTGTATTTATCGTTTTCTTCTTTACCGTACTTGTTATTGGCATTGGCCTTTTTTAAAGACATTACCCATTTATGGACACGATCACTTGTGGTTTTCATCCGCATTGCTGCATAAACGAACCATGGTGGTAATTGAAGATGGTTTAGGTAATTACGATGAGAAATGGTTGATAAAGCCCCAGCTACGAAAGCATAAAAAACTTTTGCAATTCATTTATGGTCCCAATATTGTGAAGGGTGATTATGGACTAACCGATCAAGCAAAAGAAGTGGTACTGACAGAATTGGCCTCCATACCGGAGTGCTTGAAATCTAAAGCAAAAATTGTAAATGTTCAGGATTTGTGGAAAAAGAGTGATGCCAAGGACTACATTACATCTTTGTTTGGAATTACTGATGATGACTTGTTGATGTTGGCTGAAAAAAAAGTGATTATATTAACTCAACCTTACAATATACAGATTGGAGATGATAATCTTATCGAAATATATCGTAAGATTATTGATAAATACAATTCTGAAGAAGTGGTGATTAAGACGCACCCGCGTGATAATTTGGATTACGAAAAGGCATTTCCGGGAGTGAAAGTATATTCTAAGAAAGTACCCGCCGAACTTTTTGCTCTTTTGGGCATTCACTTCGATGATGTCTACACCATTAATAGTACCAGCATATATTCGTTTCCCCCCCAATCAAATCTACACTATTTAGGTGTTAAATGTCACCCGAAATTGATAGAACTTTATGGACAAGACACTATTGAAGGCCTTGCTCAGAACTGATTGGTTCGTTTGGATCATTTTCTTCTGCTGCCCTATACTTGCCATGCCTATGGTGATAAATGGATGTTATAGACGAAAACGAAATGCTTACGTGCTGTTTGCGTTGTTTATGGGACTGTGTTCAATGTTGTTGTTCCTACCTACTGCTGACGCGTATAGGCATGCTGAATTATTCTATGAAATGGAAACATGGAATTGGGATGAATTATTGCTTTATCTTTCCTTTAATATAAAAGTTGATTTCATACTTTTCCTTTATGAATTTGGAATTATTCAGTTAGGGTTGACATACGGTTTCGTTCGTTTTGGATGGGTGGTCATTGCCTACCTTATATATTTCTACATATATGATTGCATGCTTGATTCTCCACAAATAAAATGCCTCAATCGTTGGTTGGTTTTATGGATGGTTATTTTGGTGGTTCCTATTGGAGGTATTTCTTCTGGCTTGCGCTATGGATTTGCAGCTACATTAATTTCTCTTGTGTTGTGTAGAAGATACTTATTAAATAAAACGGGGCTTATTGATTATATAATAATAGTAGTTGCTATATTTGTTCACTTTGCAACTATATTCGTTGTACCTTTGCTCGTAGCAAATAAATTAAAAATTTTCCCACATACAAAGAAAAACTTTTGGATATTTTTTGTAGTGCTGTTTTTGATTTCTTCATCACTTCCATTAATCTTACAACTCTTTCCATTAGGTGAAATTAATAATTATCTGCTGATGTATACTGAAGGTAAATATAGCGATACTAGCTATCTTTCAGGTAATGTTTTCTTCTGGTTGCCTATATGGATTGGTCAGGTCGCATCTTTGTCATTATTTGTTTTCTTCATATTATATGTGCCTATTAATCATCAATCGTCTATAATGTATAATTTGTTTTTGTTATGGGCGTTTACGTCTAATTATTCGGCAATCAATGGACGTGTACAGTTTTTCTTTTATGGTGTTGGTGTTTTCTATTTATTATATAATGCTAAATTGAAAAATATTCAAATAGTGTTTGGTGTTTTCTTGTTTAGCATCATAACTGGTCAAGTGATAGGTTATAGAAAACATACTGTTACACGTTGGCCATACTTATTTGCACCTTACCCTGTTGCACTTCAAATGGATTATGATGTTAATTGGATTTATAATAATGTTGACCCTAATACTGCAGATCTCTATCTTTGGCAAAAGAGCGGTCATTAAATAATTTATATTAGGAGAATATGAAAGCTTTAATAGTTAATTTGCAGGATTGCGAAGAACGCCGAGATGCAATAAAAAAACAAATGGAAGCCTTGCGTTCTATAGACTATGAATTTATTGATGCTGTAGATGGACGTAAAATGAACACGCAAGAGTTGAATCAACTTTTTAATTTAAAACGATTTAAATCACTTTATTTTAGAGAAGCTCGTCCTGGTGAAGTGGGATGTACCATGAGTCATCAACGATGCTTCCAGGCCATTATCGATCAGAATTTGCCATATGCTTTACTCTTAGAAGATGATGCTGTATTGGGTGATGTGAATCGTATTATTCACTCAATACATACAGTGCAAAATTGGCTTGACAAACAAGAACTACCCACAGTCATATTATTTTCATCATGGTTTTGGCATTGTGAAGATGTAATTAATATTGATGATATTAGGATAGTAAAAGTGTTTGATGCATTTTTTACTTATGCTTATGTAATAAATCGTAAAGCTGTGCTGCTAATGAAGGAAGAACGACCGTTTGTTACTGCTGATGATTGGTTTTACTGGCGCAAAAAAGGTATTCAGATATTAGGAGTAACTCCGTTTGTTATAAACCATCCTACGGATGAAAGTGTGGAGAGTACAATATCTGGTGCTTCTTCAAAAAGGACCACCGTTAATCAGATGCTTTACCGCATTACGCACTTTAAACGATTATTTATACGTAAATGGTTAGAAAGAAAAGGAAACTATGAGAAGTTTAAACCGATAGCTCACGATTTGTTGTAAATCAATTGAAGGTATTAAAGAATGAAGATAGTTTACACAATAACAGGAATGTATAATTCCGGAGGTATGGAGCGTGTATTGGCTAACAAGGCTAATTATCTTTCTCATGCGAAAGGGGTAGATGGTAAATCAAACAAAGTTATTATCATAACAACCGACCAAAAAAATCGCAAGCCTTTTTTTTATCTTTTTGAAGATGTACGTTGTATTGACTTAGGAATTAATTATGAAGATGATGCACAGTTACCCCTCCCTTTCAGGTTGTTTGCTACAAAAAAAAAGAAAGCTATACACCGAATGCGTCTAAGGGACGTATTGTTGAAAGAAAAGGCGGACATCGTAATTTCAATGTTCGACTATGACTTTGACATTCTGTGCGATGTAGAGGACGGTAGTTCTAAAATTTTAGAGTATCATTTTTCTCGAGAGGCAAAAATGATAGAAGCGCGTTCATGGTTGAAACGAACGATACAATCCATGAGACTAAAAAGCTGGTTGAAAATAATTCGAAAGTATGATAAATTTGTTGTTTTGACCGAACGTGACAAGCGTTCGTGGGGAGATTTACCTAATATTATGGTGATTCCAAACTATCTTCCTACATTCCCGGATAAGCTTGCTCCTCTAAATAATAAAATAGTGTTGAGTGTGGGTCGATTATCATACCAAAAAAATTTTCATCTTTTAATTCGAGCATGGAGTAAAGTACATATAAAATGTCCTGATTGGCGACTTGTAATACGTGGGAATGGTGATGATAAAGATAGCATTATACAATTAATTGACAAATTGTCATTATCCGAATCAGTAAGCTTACTTCCTTCAACTTCACAGATTGCTTCTGAGTATTTAAACGCTTCTTTTTTAGCTATGAGTTCAAGATATGAAGGCTTTCCTATGGTGATGCTTGAAGCAATGGCTCATGGACTTCCCATAGTAACAGTTGATTATCCTTGTGGCGCATCTGATGTTATAACTAATGGCTTAAACGGAATTGTTGTTGGCTCCTCTGATTCACTTGGCTTGGCAAATGCCATAATAACTCTTATTAATGATAATGCAAATCTAAGAAAAATGAGTGTTTCTGCGCGTCATAAAGCAGAAGAATATACTGAATCTCGTGTGATGGGAATATGGCAGAACCTATTTCGGGAAATTAGTTCAAAATCTTAAATTTATTTTTGCCTTTTTGTATGAATATATTTCTATCAATAATAATTCCATGTTTCAATTGTGGTAAGTTGATGAGTCGTTGCATAGAGTCTTTGCAACGTCAAACGTGTCAAGATTTTGAGGTGATTTTTGTAGATGATTACTCTACAGATGATACTTGTCTTTTTCTCCAAAATTTCATCGACTCAAATTCGATTTTGGCATCTCTAATCAATGCTCCTTATAATGGGGGACCTGGTAAAGCCAGAGAGCTTGGGGTAAAAGAAGCTAAAGGAAAATATGTTGCTTTTTTAGATTCTGACGATTGGTATCGTGACGATTTTGTGGAAGCAATAAAAAAGCGTATGGAATCAGATATGCTTGACTTGCTATTTTTTGATTATAACCGTTGCTATGAAAGTGGGAAGACTTTTCATATTTCTTCTATTCCATTTTATAGTGACGGGTTTGTAAAATCTGATTTTATGGCTTTAACGGGCGATAGCGTGTGTGGTATATGTATAAAAGCCAACATCATAAAGAAAATAAAAATGCCTTGTTTTTACAATAGCGAAGATGCTGCGGTAGTTCCATTATTGGTATATGAATCAAAAAGTATTGCTTATTTGCCCGAAGCATTTTATAACTATTTTGCGCGTAGTAATTCTTTATCAACATCCGTTAATCCTAATATTTATAAGGGCTTTTTACAAGCAAGTAATTATATACGCCAGAATATACCCGATACTTTGATACGAGAAAAAGAGTTTAGATGTATTAATTTAGTGTTATATGGTGCTGTTTTCCGTGCTTTATTCTCGGGCGTTGACAAACGAATAGTACTTCGCTTTATTGATGATTTTGAGGTTCTGTATCCTAATTGGCGGCATAATAAATACTACTGTCATTTCCCTTTTAGGAAAAGAGTTTTCCTTGCTCTTGTTAGGAATCGATCCTTTCTGCTCATTAAATCTTTTATAAAAACACAAAAAATCGTTTTAAGTTTTCGGTAAAGACTCGTAATAGTTATGTTGAAACTACTGACAAAATATAAGATGTCAAGTAATTGTATTTAATTGGAAAAGAATAGTGTGTAGATTTCGATAAGAACATCGTGGTTTGTGGTGGTATTGGGTTTACACAGACTGTGTATACTATCACGCTTTACAAAAGTAAAAAGATGCTTTGTGGACTTTTATAATGATTGTCTAACTGAAAAGGATAAGAAATATCCGGAACTAAAGGATTTTATGAGTTCCTTATTTGTAATAAAAAAACGCAATAATCTATAATAAGTGTATGAACAATCAATATCAAGTAACAGCTACTATAGTGCTCTATAAAAACAATATAGAAGAACTGAAGAGGGCTATTTGGAGTTTTTTAAACACAAATCTGAAGGTGCGGATTTATCTGGTGGATAATTCGCCTATAGATGAGTTGAAATCATTAGCGTCATTAGATGAACGAGTGGAGTACCTTTTTATGAATTGCAATAATGGATTTGGTGCGGGACATAATAAGATTATGCGTCAGCTTGATAAAATGGGAGAATTCCATTTGGTGCTCAATCCGGATATCTATTTTGAAGCAGGGGTGATTGAGGCTCTTTATGAGTACATGCAGGCTAATCCTGATGTGGGCAATGTGCTTCCTAAAGTGATTTATCCTAATGGTGATTTGCAATATTTGTGCAAGCTTCTGCCTACTCCTATGGACTGGATTGGTCGAATGTTTATTCCTTTTAAGAGTATCAAGAAGCGTATTAATGATAATTTTGAGATGCGCTTTAGCGGTTATGATAAGGAAATGAATGCTCCATATTTATCAGGATGCTTTATGTTTCTTCGCAAATCAGTTATTGAAGAAGTTGGAGTTTTTGACGAAGGGATTTTTATGTATGGAGAAGATACTGATTTAAATCGTCGTATTTTTCAGAAATATAGAACAATGTATTATCCAAGTGCCACAATTACTCATGCTTTTGAGAAAGGATCTCATAAAAAAATTCGTTTGTTTTGGATACATGTTAAGGCTGCCGTTTATTATTTAAATAAATGGGGGTGGTTTTTTGATAAAGAAAGGCGGGAGATAAATAAAAAAGCGAAATTAGCATATACGAATATGAAATTAACTAATCGATAGAACTATCGACAATAAAATAACTGAGTTTTTACTAGTGATTTTCCTAATATATTTTTCATGAAACTTTTATTTACTGGAGCTTCTGGTTTCTTGGGTAGCAATGTGCGTCCTCTTTTGGAGGGGATGTATGGCGTTAAGACTGTGGGGCTGTCGCCGAAGGATGATTATACTATAGATATAGCAAAGGAGATTCCGGTATTGCGTGAACGGTATGATATTGTTCTTCATGTTGCTGGAAAGGCACATTCTGTTCCTAAAACGGAAGCGGAAAGACAGGTGTTCTTTGATGTGAATCTGCAAGGTACAAAGAATCTTTGTACTGCATTGGAGCGGAGAAGAGTGCCACGGGCCTTCATTTTTATTTCCACTGTAGCAGTTTACGGTTGTGCTTATGGTGAGAATATTACGGAAGACCATCCTTTGGATGGAGATACACCATACGCCATGAGTAAACGTCTTGCGGAGGAATATCTACAAAAGTGGTGTTACGAACATAATGTCATTTTAGGTATAATCCGTCCTTCCTTGATTGCCGGTCCTAACCCTCCGGGAAATCTGGGGGCTATGATTCATGGTATCCGCAGTGGGAAATACCTCAGCATTGCTGGCGGTCAGGCACGAAAGAGTGTATTGATGGTACAGGATATTGCAAAGTTGGTCTCTCTGTTGGCAGAAAAGGGAGGCATCTACAATGTATGTGACAGTCATCACCCCACTTTCAGAGAACTTGAGACTACTATTTGCAGGCAATTGGACAAGAAATTACCTTTCTCAATACCTTATTGGGCAGCTAAATGTATGGCTTTGGTAGGAGATTGCTTAGGAAAGAAAGCGCCTATCAATTCTTTGAAACTGAAGAAAATCACAGAATCGCTTACTTTCAGTAACGAAAAGGCGATGCGTGAATTGGGATGGAAGCCGACCCGTGTATTGGAAAACTTCAAGATAGAATGAATGTATATTTAGATGTCATATTGATAGGGCTGGGTATTATATCTTTGGGATTTACATGTATTCAGCTTTGGTTTTACTGGATAATCAAAAACGGATGATGTATTATTTGATGGTCTTGGTTCTGCTGTTTTTAGCAGAACTTTTTTATTTTAGAATAGCTGATAGGTGTAATATCATCGATAAGCCCAATGAGCGCAGTTCCCATACGAAAGTGACTTTGCGTGGTGGTGGGATTATTTTCTATTTCGGGGCGTTGGCCTATTTCCTGACGAGTGGCTTTGAATATCCCTGGTTCCTGCTTGCCTTGACACTGGTGACGTTCATCAGCTTCGTGGACGATATAAAATCCACCGGGCAGATGACAAGACTGCTTTTTCATTTCTCTGCTATGGTTATGATGTTTTATCAGTGGGGGCTGTTCTCCTTGTCCTGGTGGTGGATAGTCATAGCCTTGATAGTCTGTACGGGCATCATCAATGCCTATAACTTTATGGATGGCATTAACGGCATAACCGGCGGTTATTCTCTGGTTATTCTTGCTGCGTTGGCTTATGTCAATAAGGAGGTGGTTACTTTTGTGGAAGCGGATTTCATCTATACCGTTATCTGTTCCGTTCTCGTTTTCTGTTTCTTCAATTTCCGCAAGCATGCCAAGTGCTTTGCCGGTGATGTGGGTTCTGTGAGCATTGCCTTCATTCTTCTTTTCTTGATAGGAAGACTTATCATTGGAACGGGTGATTTCAGCTGGATAGTTCTTTTATCCGTTTATGGTGTTGACAGTGTACTGACTATCATTCACCGCCTGATGCTTCATGAGAATATCGGTTTGCCGCATCGCAAGCATCTGTATCAGATTATGGCGAATGAGCTGAAGATTCCCCATATAATGGTTTCTTCTATTTACATGGCAGTGCAGGCAATCATCATCGTAGGATATATAATGTGTTTAGGTTACGGTTATTGGTATTTGGCAGGTATAATTCTTTTACTTTGTTTTCTTTATATCTGCTTTATGAAGAAGTATTTCGGATTGCACCAGTCTACGTGAGTAATGCTGAAATGTGATGATTAGTAAAATAATGAAAGGCGATGGAGACTAAAATCTCCATCGCCTTTCGTCTTATTTTTGAAATATAAATTGTACCTTTGTCATACACCAATCAGGTTATAATAACATGGAACAGATGCGTAAGCTGCCGATAGGCATACAGACTTTTGAGGAAATACGTAGGGATGGTTATCTCTATGTAGATAAGACGGCTATGGTTTATCAAATTGCAAATGTAGGTAAACCTTATTTCCTGAGCCGTCCCCGTCGTTTTGGCAAGAGTCTGCTTCTTTCTACCTTTGAAGCCTACTTTCAAGGACGCAAGGATTTGTTTCAAGGTTTGGCCATCGAACAGCTGGAAAAGGAATGGGAAGAATATCCGGTTTTGCACTTGGATTTGAATGCCCGGAAATATGAAACTGCTGCTGACCTGACGGCTATGCTTAATCAGTATCTGGAGAAATGGGAGCTGCTCTATGGTCAGGAGAAGAAAGACCGTAGTCCGGAAGAGCGTTTTGCTTACGTGATAGAGCAGGCATGCATGCAGACAGGAAAGCAGGTTGTTGTGCTGATTGATGAGTATGACAAGCCATTGCTTCAAGCGGTCTTGGATGAGAACTTGCTGGATGAGTATCGGAAAATATTGAAAGCGTTCTACGGTGTCTTGAAGAGCGCTGACCGTTATCTTCGTTTTGTTTTCCTGACCGGAGTGACCAAGTTTGCGCAAGTAAGTGTATTCAGTGACTTGAACCAGCTGAATGATATCAGCATGGATAGAGCATACAATGCTTTGTGCGGCATTACACAAGATGAACTTATAAAAACATTTGGCCCGGAAATACAACGGTTAAGTGAGAATGAAGAACTGACTTTGGAGGAAACGATTTTTCGTTTGGCAAAGAAATATGACGGCTATCATTTTTGTGAAGATACTTCGGTGGGGCTTTTTAACCCTTTCAGCCTTCTGAATGTATTCCAGAAATTGAAGTTCGGCAACTTCTGGTTTCAGACGGGTACACCTACTTATTTGGTGGATTTATTAAAAAAGAGTGACTATGATCTTCGCCTTTTGCTGAATGGCGTAGAGGTTACTGCCTCTGCCTTCTCTGAATATCGTGCAGAAGCTAATAATCCTCTGCCTATGATTTATCAGAGCGGTTACTTGACTATAAAAGCTTATGATAAAGAGGTTTGCCTTTATACGCTTCAATTTCCGAATGATGAAGTTTGTTATGGTTTCCTCAATTTTCTGGTTCCTTTTTATACTAAAGTTACTGATGATGAAACTGGTTTCCACATCGCTAAATTCATGCGTGAATTGAAGAGTGGGGATGTGGAGGCGTTTATGGAGCGTCTTAAGATATTCTTCTCCGGTATTCCGTACGAGTTGAGTGATGATACGGAACGTCATTATCAGGTTATTTTTCATGTAGTGTTTACTTTGCTGGGACAGTTCATCCGGTCCGAGGTTCGCAGCAGCCGCGGCCGTGCGGACGCAGTAGTTCATACCCCTACCGCTATTTATGTTTTTGAGTTCAAACTGGACGGTACGGCCGACGCAGCTCTGAAGCAAATAGATGAGAAAGGTTATCTGATTCCTTATACCTTGGATGGCAGGAAATTAGTGAAAGTAGGTGTGAACTTCAGTAAAGAAACACGGAATATTGATGAATATATTGTCGTGGAGGAATAGGAACGAACAATCCTATATACGGAAAAGGCGATGGAGAATCAAATCTTCATCGCCTTTTCCATATATAGGATTTCATTTTATTTCTTCATTCTCAGCACCCGTATTCCCGTCCATTTATTATTGTCTTTCAGCATTTGGGACAAGGGGACTTTGGAGACGACCACTTTCTTGTCGGTAGAGGAAGCGTGTACCAGCAGGAGTTTGTTATCCGCATAGAAAGCGATTCCCATGTGGGCCACATCCAGCCCCGGAGTGTTGGTGGTGATGGCTATGATATCGCCGTCTTTAATCCACGGGAGGCCATCAGCGGGAAGTTTGGCTTTGGGAAGATAGTGAACTTCCTTGCCGGACAAGGATTGCTCAATTTTCTTCATTTTGGCTACGTTCTCCGGCGAATTGGCCAGCTGCTTGTACAGTTGGGGATGGGAAGACATGTAGGAGATAGACAACCGTTCGGTGTCGGGACTCATGGCGCCCGTTACATCTTGAAGGAAGCCGTTGCGTACGCCATTGTTTATCCAGTCGGCAATATAATGCAGGCGGGAAGTGTACCCGTCGATTTTACCGTCACGGTAACGGATTTTTTGCAGGTTATCGGCGAAAGCGCTTTCCGAGATGTCTCCGTCGGCCAATTTGGGGGTAAGCGTCTCTGCCAGTACATATTCCACCAGCGTGGTACAGTCTACTTCATCGCAGTTGATGACGAGTTCCTCGGGACCATCTGCTTCCAGCGTATGGGCTACGTATGGCACATCCAGATACTTTATTCCATTGCTCAACATATCTTTCCCTCCCTGGGCAGAAACGGAAGTTACCATGGCTGCGGCGCAGAGGGCGCTGAACATAAATTTAGTCATTGTTTTCATTTTTCTCTCTTTTGATTATTATTGTTCTTAAACGTAAAAAGGATGCAGCAAATTTACTACATCCTTTTTATAAAAGCTTAATCCGGAGGGATTAAATTCAATATTGCCGGATTAAATATTTATAATCCTCCTTTTTATCGAACGGAACAAGGGAGAAACCGTATTCAATGGCATTCTCCTTGCCCGGACGGATCAGATAGGGTTCATGGGCGGTTGCGCCCCAACTGTCGTCTCCACCGACACCCATCATGCGGTAGTCAATGAACAAATCGACCATCTTTTCCGGCAGAGGGTCGGTGAGGTGGCGGTGATGGGTCTTTTCGGTACGCGGAGCGCCGTTGTCAATCGTGTCGCCGCTGTCCATACTTTCCAGGGGATAGTTGGAGGCGTTCAGCTCAAAGGTGCGGTCGGCGATGAGCAGCAAACCACGTTGCGTCTTATCGGTAAGAGCGCACCAATAGATGTCCGTGCGATGGTTGTTCTCCTGCGGGCGGACATACGGCTCGTACATATCCTTGACCGGGATGGCGTACTCTCCGATGAACTGGGAGGTACGGCGGTCTCGGTAATTCTCTTTCGGACCGCGACCGTAGTAGGTCAAGTCTGTAAAGCTTTCCGGCAACTGCATCCGCAGGCCTACACGCGGTATCATCGGAGCTTGGTCTCCTTCGGCCACGAACCGGTTGTCTACCTTGATGACTCCGCTGGCATATATCTTATAGGTGATGTCCCAACGGGCGTCTGTCTGTGGAAAACGGTAGGTCACCTTTATTGTCGTGGCATTGCTGCCCGGAGTCACTTGGAAACTTTCGGCTTTTGGTTCCTGGTAGCTTGCCTCTTTCCAGGCTTTGAGGCGGACGGGGAGGTTGGCTCCATAATCATTGTCCGTCGGTGCACGCCAGAAGAATGGCCGGGGACCCTGACCGTTCAGTATGTACTCGTGTTTCTTGTACAAATAGGAGGTGAGCAGGCCGCTTTGCTTGTCGAAGGTGGCTTTGAAGTCGGGACCGGAGAACGCCACCAAATTTCCCTCTTCCTTAGAAGTGGCGGGCTGCTGTGCCGTAGCCTCTTTCTTGTAGAAGGTATGGACGTAGGTCTGTTCGCGTGCGATGACCGTGCCGGCCGGGAGGAAAGGCTCTGCCGTCTTGATGGCTGCATAGAACTCGATGCGCACATCTCCCGTTGTCTGTTTCTCTTTGGGTATGCCGTTCAGAAAGCCGGTGGTTACCGTCTTGCCCGGTGCGGCATGGATATTTTCAATCTTGCCACGGTAGACTTCCTTTCCGTGGTCGCGTATGATGTAGTAGAAGTCGTACTTGTCGAGATTGGTGAAGGAGAAATCATTGCGGATTTTCACGGTGGAAGTCTGCTTGTCGAAATCAAGGAACTTGATGTTCTGGTATACTTTTCCCATCTCTTCTGTCTGCGGCTTGACACTGCGGTCGGGGTATACCACGCCGTTGATGCAGAAATTGCCGTCGGAGGGCGTGCCGTTCTCGCCATAATCGCCGCCATAGGTCCAGTATTTACGGCCGTCGTCTGTTTGGGCGGCAAAGCCCTGGTCTACCCAGTCCCAGATACAGCCGCCCTGGAGGATGGGATATTTTTCGATGATGTCCCAATACTCCTGGAAGTTGCCGAGACTGTTGCCCATGGCATGGGCATATTCGCAAAGAATGAGGGGACGCGTCATCTCCTTATTTCGGGCATACTTCTCCAGATAGGAAGGGGACGCGTACATCGGGCAGTAGATGTCCGTATTCCACTCCAGCAGTGCGCGTTCATACTGGATGGGACGACTGTCGAGCGTCTTCAAGGTGTTGTAGGTAACGTAGAAATTCAATCCGTTTCCGGCTTCGTTGCCCAGCGACCAGATGATGACTGACGGATGGTTCTTGTCCCGTTCGTACATATTCATGGTACGGTCGAGGTGGGCATTCATGAAGAGCGGATTGTTTCCCAGCGTGCCGCCTACACGCAGGTCGTAACCCATGCCGTGACTTTCGATATTGGCTTCGTCGATGACGTAGATACCATATTCGTCACAGAGTTCGTAGAAACGTTCCTGCTGGGGATAGTGGCAGGTGCGTACGGTATTGACATTGTATCTTTTCCAAAGCTCGAAGTCTTTCTTCATCAGCTCTTCGGAGACATAGTGACCGGTGTTCTCGTTGTGTTCGTGATAGTTCACGCCTTTCACGAGGATAGGTTGTCCGTTTACCAACAGTTGCTTGTCCTTGATTTCTACTGTACGGAAACCTACTTTGCAGCTTGTCGCTTCAATCACATCTCCGTTCGGGCGCTTCAAGCTGACGACGAGGGTATAGAGGTTGGGCGTTTCGGCTGTCCATTGCAGGGGTTCCTGGATGGTCTTCTTGGTGAATTCCACTTCCGTTTGGTCACCGCTGACCTGAGTAGAGGACTGGGCTATCTGCTGGTCGTTCTTGTCCAGCAGGCGGTAACCAACGACAAATGGGGAATTTTGTCCGCTTTCATTGGTAAACTGCACCTTTACCTTGAGGATACCATTCCGGTAGTTCTCATCCAAAGGAGACTCCACCTTGAAGTCCGTGAGATGGATTTGAGGCTGGGCATATAAGTAAATGTCCCGTTCGATACCACTGATGCGCCAGAAGTCCTGGCATTCCAGATAGTTGGCATCGGAAAAGCGGTGTATCTGAATGGCAATGACATTCTTCCCTTTCTTGGCAATGGCGCTGACGTTGAAACGCGCCGGAGTCTTTGCATCTTTACTCATGCCTACAAACTTGCCGTTGAGGTAGTAGAAGGCTGCCCCGCGTACGCCGTCGGCACTCAGGAAAATTTCCTTATCGTCCCAGTCTCCCGGAAGAGTGAACTCGCGGCGGTAGGTGCCGGTGGGATTCCATTCTTGGGGAACGTATGGAGGATTGGGCTTGTCCCAATAAGGAGGATAGCCCGAAGAACAGAATTCATAAGGCTGGTTCACATAGATGGGCGTACCGAATCCCTGCAACTCCCAGTTTCCGGGTACATTGATGTCCGGCCAGCGGCTGGCGTCCACACGGTCCATCATGAAGTCCGTGGGGCGGTCGGCGAAGGTTTCCACATAATGGAATTTCCATTTCCCGTTAAGGGACAAGCGGAATGTTCCGTTCTTGCGGTCATTGATGACGGCATCAGCCTCCGTGACGTAGGAGGTGAACGTGCTGCGGGCAGGCTCCCGGTTGATGCTTGTCAGCTTGGGGTTGGTAATCTCTTCGTAGCGATTGTTCTCCTGAGCAGTCAGGGCAAAGGGAAACGCTGCGAGGCAAGTGAGTAAAAAATACTTTTTATTCATAATTGCTTTTATTTCTTTGTGGTAGGTTCAGAGACCGGGAATACGAGCCCTTCACGCAACCACTTCTCCAGTTCTTCCGTCCATTGACGCTTGTAGGTGAAGTTGTCCCGGAATCCCCAGCCATGTCCGCCGGTGGGGTAGGCATGCAGGCTGGCAGGTACTTTATGGTCGCGCAGGGCAAGGAAGTAACCGATGCCGTTGATGGGCGGCACTGCGTCATCGTCCGAAGAAAGCATGATGAAAGCTTGCGGAGTGCGTGGGGACACTTGCCTTTCGAGGGAGTATTTTTGTTCCAGTTCCTGAGATGGATTTTCTCCGATAAGGTTCTTACGGGAACCTCCATGGGTAACGCCTTTCTGCATGGAAATCACCGGATAGAACAAGATCTGGAAGTCGGGACGGGTCTTGTCACTGCTGTATAGTGTGGCAAGCGAAGCTGCCAGATGGCCGCCGGCAGAAGCGCCCATGATGCCTACACGCTGAGGATTGACACCCCATTCGGCGGCATGTTCGCGTACCATGCGGATGGCTTGTTCGGCATCGGAAAGGGGCACTTCATGGTGCCCGTTGGGCATACGGTATTTCAGTACTGCATAGGTGATGCCTTGTGTGTTGAACCAGGGAGCCATGTCGTGTCCCTCGTGCTTCATGGCCAGCCCCCCGTAGCCGCCTCCCGGACACATGATGATGGCCATGCCGTTGGGGTGGGAGGCAGGGTACACCGTAAGGGTAGGGGTGGTGACATCGGACACCCATTCGTTGTTATGGTTCTGTCCGGAATTGGTCAGTTCGTTGTTATTGGGGGCACCGTTGGGCCATAGGGGCAGCTCAACGGGCTTTTGTGCAGATAACATGGTCGCTGCAAATAGAAAAGATAAAAGTAGAATCTTTTTCATGTTCTTGGTATTTAAAAGTTATTTGGTTTTCATGGAAGCTTTGATGAGGTAGAATATCAGAATGGCATAAGCACCCAGCGCCAGCACTTCGGACCAGGTGTTCTGCAACCATGCATCGTTTACGAGGTTGATTCCTCCGAAACGCATGGCAGCACTTGCCACGCCCATCAATGCACCGCCGGCAATGAAACCGGAGGCAAGCAGGGTACCTTTCTCCCCGCGTTCGGCATTGAGAGCGGCATCCTTGCTGCGGCTGGTCACGTACCAGTTGATGGCACCGCCCACTACCAACGGAACATTCAGTTCCAATGGGATGAACATACCCAATGCAAATGCCAGTGCGGGAATCTTGCAGAAGTTGAGGATGACGGCCAGCACTGCACCGATGCCGTAGAGCAGCCAGGGCGCACCCACACCGTTCATCAACGGTTCGATAACGGCCGCCATGGCATTGGCTTGCGGAGCGGCCAGCTGTCCGCTGGTGAAACCGTATGTCTTGTTTAGGATAATCATTACACCACCTACGGTAGCGGCAGAAACGATGGTTCCGAGGAACTTCCAGGTCTCCTGCTTGGCAGGCGTGCTACCCAGCCAGTAACCGATTTTCAAGTCTGTGATGAAGCCTCCCGCCATGGACAGTGCCGTACATACAACACCGCCCATCACCAGTGCCGCAACCATCCCTTCGGGACCTTTCAGCCCTACGGCTACCATGACTACGGATGCCAGGATTAATGTCATCAGCGTCATTCCGGATACGGGGTTTGTGCCCACAATCGCAATGGCATTGGCTGCCACGGTGGTGAACAGGAAAGCGATACCTGCAACAAGCAGGATAGCTACAATGGTATGTGTCAAGTTGCCCTGCATCACATCGAAGTAGAAGAAGAGAACAACCAGCAGCAGCGTGATGATGGAACCGATGGCGATAATCTTCATAGAGATGTCCCGCTGTGTGCGTTTCACACTGGCTTCCACGTTGGACTTACCTCCCATTTCCTTGGCAGCCAGTCCTACGGCACTCTTGATGATGCCCCAAGACTTGATAATGCCGATGATACCTGCCATGGCAATGCCACCGATACCGATGCTCTTGGCATAGTATTTGAAGATTTCTTCCGGAGCCATAGCGCCTATGGTTGCCGTGATTTCGGGGTTCCATTGGTTCAGTACGGAATCTCCCCAAATCATGGACATACCGGGGATGATAATCCACCATACGGCCAGTGAGCCGGCACAGATGATGGACGCGTATTTCAGTCCCACAATATAACCCAGACCGAGCACGGCAGCACCCGTATTAACCTTGAATACCAGCTTGGCTTTCTCGGCCAGCATTTCGCCGAAGCCGCATACGCGGGTAGTGAAATTCTCGTTCCACCAGCCGAAGGTTGCCACGATGAAGTCGTATAGACCTCCGATAATACCAGCCATGAGTAATGGTTTTGCCTGGCTGCCGCCCTTTTCACCGGAGACGAGCACTTGTGTGGTGGCTGTCGCCTCGGGGAAGGGATACTTGCCGTGCATGTCGCTCACGAAATATTTGCGGAAGGGGATAAGGAAAAGAATACCCAGCACACCTCCCAGCAGGGAACTGATAAAGACTTGTGCAAAGGTGACGGTGATTTCTTTCGGATAGGTCTCTTGGAGAATATAGAGTGCCGGAAGGGTGAAGATGGCACCTGCCACGATGACGCCCGAGCTGGCACCGATAGACTGGATAATGACGTTTTCGCCCAATGCGTTTTTGCGTTTGGCGGCACCCGATACGCCGACGGCAATGATGGCGATGGGGATGGCGGCTTCGAATACTTGTCCCACCTTCAGCCCCAGATAGGCGGCTGCGGCCGAAAAGAGGATGGCCATCAGAATACCCCATGTCACCGACCAGGCATTTACTTCTGAATACTTCTTATCCGGGCTCATCAGAGGGTTGTACACTTCTCCCGGTTTCAATTCACGGAACGCATTTTCCGGTAGTCCGGTAATAGGTTCTTCTTCTTGTTTCATAGGTTTTGTAGTTTTATGTTTTTCTTTAATAGACTTCAAAGATAGTGCAAACCGAATGCAGGATAAAATGAGCAAGCTCATTATTATTCTGCTGAGGTGCAGCCTATCTTCGCATTTTAGGCAAAGAAAGCAAAAAAAAAGGAGATTTAAAAAAATCTCCTTAATTCTGTATGGTAAAATGCTTATTTGGCATCTTTAGCGGTCATGTCCCCTTCGATAAATAATCGCATGATTTCCGTTTTGGCATTGGTGCGCAGGGTAATGGATTTCTTGAAGTGTCCGGGGTATCTTCCGGTTCCATTATAAGTTACTTTCACTGTTCCAGTCTTTCCCGGTGCTATCGGTTCTTGTGAATATTCGGGAACGGTACATCCGCAGGAAGCTACAGCCTGATGGATGACAAGCGGAGCATCGCCTACGTTCGTAAACTTAAAGGTGTAGCTGACCACAGGACTGTTTTCGGAGAATGTGCCGAAGTTGTGGGTGGTCTGTTCGAATTTGATGTCTGCCTTTCCTTGTGCATAGGCATAACCGATGCTCATAACCAGCAGCATCATATAAAAAACGACTTTCTTCATGTTCTTATCTTTTTTATATTTCAACGGCGCAAAGGTAACCCATTTTCATTAAAATAATGCCTATGGCGTGCGAAATTGTATTAAATCGGGCTCAAAAGGTCTCTGTACGAATGATAAGCAGGGAAAAATAGGGGAAGCGGATGGTCGCTATCCGCTTGCTGTCATTGATATACTTCTCTTCCGGAGTGCCTACATTCTCAAAATAGTGATACCGGTATTCGGGATGCAGGCGGATGCAGCGGTGAATCTCATCGGTGCATCTGGACAGCTTCATGATGACAACCGCACTGTTTTCGCTTGTCAGTTTCTCTATCTCTTCTGTCGTAGTAATGCCGGGTATCACCGTCAGCCGCTCTTCCTGGCTGGCCACATGGAGCCCGCCCAGTGCGCCGGCGGCAATGAAGGCGGGGATACCGGGGATGTGCTTCACGGGGATGCCGTCTGCCTGCAGTTTGTCATATACATAATGTATGGAAGAGTAGAATCCGGCATCTCCTTCGGCAACGATACAGACCTTCTTTCCTTGTTGCCGGAGGGTGGAGCTCTCCATATAGACCTCGTCGTAGGCGCTCAGGGCTTTTTCGCGCTGTTTGCTCATGGGGAGTGGAAAGCGGTGCACCGTGTTTTCCGGAATGTCGAGTTGCAATAGGATGTCGGCTGCGCGTGAAACTCTGTTTCCATCTTTGGCCAGTGTCTCGGGACAGAATATACAGTCGGCTGTCTGCAGGGCTTTCAAGCCTTTTACGGTAATCAGTTCCGGTTCGCCGGGACCGAGAGATACAAATATGACGGGGAACATTTGCATGAAGACATTAAAGGTTAAAAATTAAAGAACAGCAAAACGGCTACAAAAGTGGGGAAATAATCAGTAGCAAACAAGATATTCGCTATCTTTGTTATTTACTAAAACAATCTGTTTTTTATGGATTATCAACTGAACACCCGCTTGAATGGCAACATAGCCATGACTTCCAGCTACCATGAGCGTGCGTCGCTGCAACGTGACAAGACTCTGTATAAATTCATTTGGGTACAGAGCGGTACGCTCACTCTGGAAATAGACCATATCTCCATGCGCTTGGAAAAGGACGAAATCGTGACCTTGACCCCGTTGCATCACCTGGAGGTAAAAGAGGTGGACGGTGAATACCTGACGTTTGTATTCAACAGCAATTTTTATTGCATCTATGGACATGACAACGAGGTCTCTTGCAACGGATTCCTTTTTTATGGCTCTTCCAAGGTGATGAGACTGGCGCTTTCTGCCGGGCAGTCTTCCAACCTGCATGACATAGTCCGCATTTTCCGGCAGGAATCGGTCATTCATGACAATCTGCAGGAGGAGATGCTGCGGATTGTCTTGAAACGTTTCATCATTACCTGCACACGCATTGCGCGCCAGCTTTTCGGGGTGGGGCAGGAGAAGGAAAAGACGTTTGACATCATCCGACAGTATTATGTGCTGGTGGACCGGCACTTCAAGGAGAAGAAGCAGGTGCAGGATTATGCCGATATTCTTTGCCGTTCTCCCAAGACACTTTCCAATCTGTTCTCGGCCTGCGGGTTGCCTTCCCCGTTGCGGGTGATTCATGAGCGCATTGAGGCGGAAGCCATGAGACTGCTGTTGTATACCCGCAAGAGCGCCAAAGAAATCAGCTCCATTCTGGGCTTTGAAGACTTGCCCGCGTTCAGCCGTTTTTTCAAGAAAATGACCGGCGAGAGTGTCTCGGACTACCGGAAAAGAGTGAAACGGGAAGAATTGCCAACTGTTGCGGAATAATTGCCATTTCGTACGTGGTGGAAAACAAGGAACTTTGCAAAAACAAAAATCAAGTCATATTACTGAAACCATTTAAAAAGTAGAACAAAGATGAAAACGAAATTGCAAAACTTGTTTATGGCTGCGTTGACGCTGGCCGCTTCCACTCAAAAGTTGGGTGTTAATTTGATTCGTGTAGCCATCCTGGTTATTTTCGTATGGATTGGTGGGTTGAAATTCTGGAATTATGAGGCTGAAGGGATTGTCCCTTTTGTGGCGAACAGCCCGTTCATGAGCTTCTTTTATACAAAGAGTGCCCCGGAGTACAAGGAGTATAAGCTGAAAGAGGGCGAGTTCAATGAGGCGAAACATCAGTGGCACGTGGAGAACAATACGTATGGTTTCTCTCACGGTCTGGGCATTCTGATTATGGCCATCGGCATCCTGACATTTCTGGGGATATTCTCTCCGAAAATCGGACTGGCGGGAGCCGCACTTGTCATTGTCATGACGATGGGTACCCTCTCTTTCCTGGTGACAACCCCTGAGGTGTGGGTGCCCGACTTGGGAAGCGAGGAGCACGGCTTTCCGTTGCTGACGGGGGCAGGGCGCTTGGTCATCAAGGATACGGCCATTCTTGCCGGTGCCATTGTCGTACTGTCTGACAGTGCAAAAAGAGTATTGAACCAATTAAGGAAATAGACGTATGAAACAGTATGATGCCATTATCATCGGATTCGGCAAAGGCGGAAAGACGCTGGCTGCCGAGTTGGCAAAACGGAAGCTGGACGTTGCCGTAGTGGAGCGTTCGGAAAAGATGTACGGAGGGACATGTATCAATATCGGTTGCATTCCCACAAAAACATTGGTGCATGCGGCAAAGCATGCGGACAAAGACGCTTCTTGGGAGGTCAAGAAGGCATACTATCGTCAGTCCATTGCAAGGAAGGAAGAGGTCGTCTCTTTCCTGCGTCAGAAGAATTATCACAATCTGGCCGACAATCCTCATATAACGGTCTATACGGGTATCGGCTCCTTTGCAGGTCCGGATGTGGTGGAAGTTGGGATGGTGGAAGGGACATTACAATTGCAAGCTCCCCGGATATTCATCAATACGGGTGCCGAAACCGTCATTCCACCGATAGAGGGGATACAAGGTAACCCACGGGTATATACCAGCACCTCCATTATGGAACTGACTGAGCTGCCGGTACAGCTCGTCATTGTAGGTGGGGGATACATCGGACTAGAATTTGCTTCCATGTATGTTTCATTCGGTTCGCAAGTCACGGTGCTCGAGGGCTCTTCCGAACTGATATCCCGGGAGGACCGGGACATTGCGGACAGTGTCCGGGAGGTATTGGAACAGAAAGGAATCGTTTTCAAGCTGAATGCACGCGTGCAGTCCGTGAAAGACTCTGACGTCATTTACCGGGATGCGGTCACGGGAGAGGAACATCAGTTACACGCAGATGCCATCCTGCTGGCTACCGGCCGGCGTCCGAATACGACTGGCTTGAATCTGGCGGCGGCAGGTGTAGAGGTGAATGAGCGCGGTGCCATTGTGGTGGACGACTATTTGCAGACTACCAACCCCAAGATACATGCTATCGGTGATGTAAAGGGCGGTTTGCAGTTTACCTACATTTCTTTGGATGATTACCGCATCCTGCGCGAAGACCTTTTCGGGGCAGGAGAACGCAAGGTGTCCGACCGTGACCCGGTGAGCTATTCGGTATTCATCGACCCGCCGCTTTCACGCATCGGGCTGAGCGAAGCGGAAGCACGCAAGAAGGGATTGAATATAAAGGTCAACAAGCTGCCGGTAGCCGCCATTCCGCGTGCCAGGACTTTGGGCGATACGAACGGACTCTTCAAGGTGGTGGTGGACGCCGATACGGACAAGATAGTGGGATGTACGCTGTTTGGTCCGGAATCGAGCGAGGTCATCAACCTGGTGGCAATGGCTATGAAGACCGGGCAGGAATATACCTTCCTCCGTGATTTTGTCTTTACACATCCCAGCATGAGTGAAGCACTGAATGACTTGATGGGCTTTTAAAGATTATTTAGGCACAATATCCGTCAATTTGCAGGAAGAGCATTTGCGTATCTCCCCAAAAATGACGAATATTGTGCCCGAATTCTATAAACCCCAATAGTCATGACCCGGATATCTGCCATAGGCATTGCACTGCTGTGCATTTTATGCGTAACCTCTTGCGGCTTAAAATCAAGACAGACTACTACCGAATCTTCTTCCGAAACGGGCTATTCTCCGGTTACGACAGACACGGCAGCTACCATTGTACCGTGCTATGCCAAAGGCTATACGGTGAAATATCTTCCGCACCATGTCCGTCTGGTGGATATACACGACCCTCAAAAAGAAAGCAGCAGCACTTTCCACTATGCGCTGGTACCGAAAGGCATAAAGCCTGTCGGCATACCGAGCGACTATACGGTGATTGAAACGCCGGTAGAGCACGTCATGTGTATGACATCCCTGCAACTTTCCAACTTCATCCGTCTGGATGCCTGCGATTATGTGGTGGGCATCACCAGTACGCGCCATCTCTTCAACAAGGAGATGAACGACCGTTTGAAGTCCGGCGAGACCGTGAAGATTGGTATCGAAGGGAACTTTGATAATGAAGTGATAATGAGCATGAATCCGGATGTTATCTTTATCTCTCCTTTCAAGCGGGGTGGATATGATGCCATGCGGGAAATCGGTATTCCACTGGTTCCCCATTTGGGGTACAAGGAGATGACCCCGTTGGGGCAGGCTGAATGGATAAAATTCATCGGCATGTTTATAGGCCAGGAAGTGGAGGCGAATGAAAAGTTTGCTGCGATAGAGAAGCGCTATAACGAATTGAAGGAGCTGGCTGCCAACGTGAAGAAGCGTCCGGTGGTATTCAGCGGCGAGATACGGGGTGGCAACTGGTATGCAGTGGGAGGAAAGAGCTTTCTTGCCGAACTGTTCCGTGATGCCGGTGCGGATTATTTCTTGAAAGACGATCCCCGTTCGGGAGGTGTCACGCTGGATTTTGAAACCGTATATAGCCAGGCGGAGAGTGCCGACTATTGGCGCATTGTCAACAGCTATGACGGGACGTTCACGTATGATGCCTTGAAGTCCCTCGACCCGCGTTATGCCGACTTCCGTGCGTTCCGTGAGAAGGGAGTGGTATACTGCAACATGCGTGAGAAACCCTTCTACGAAAGTATGCCCATGCAGCCCGAAATTGTATTGGAAGACCTGATACATGCTTTCCATCCCGATTTGTTGCCCGACTATAAACCGACTTACTACGAACTGCTGAAATGATAAAAAGACCCATACTTCCGTTGATGTTGCTGACACTGGCATCTATCTTTCTTTTTTTCCTGCTGAACCTGCTTTTTGGGTCGGTTCACATTCCTCTGCGCTCTGTGTGGAATATATTGTGGGGAAATACGGATGAATCCGTTATTTGGCAGAATATCATCTGGAAGTCCCGCGTGCCCCAGGCGTTGACGGCATTGGTGGCGGGAGCAGGGCTGTCAGTCAGCGGTCTGCAGATGCAGACGGTGTTCCGCAATCCGCTGGCAGGGCCTTCGGTATTGGGCATCAGTTCAGGTGCCAGCCTGGGTGTGGCTTGTGTGGTATTGCTGTCCGGGGCGATGGGCGGTGTGGCATTGAGCCGTTTGGGGTATATGGGCGAGGTTGCCTTGTCGGTTGCCGCCATTATCGGTGCGCTGGCTGTGATGGCGCTCATTGTCTATGTCTCCCAGAAGGTGAAGGGCAACGTGACGCTGCTGATAATCGGTGTGATGATAGGCTATGTGGCAAGTGCCGTCATCGGCGTATTGAAATATTTCAGTGTGGAGGAAGATATACGTGCATATGTCATTTGGGGATTGGGTAGCTTTGCCCGTGTTTCGGGCGACCAGATGGTGCTGTTTGTCTGCATCATGGCTGTGCTGCTTCCGTTGTCCTTCCTGCTGATAAAGACGATGAATCTGTTGCTGCTGGGCGATGGCTATGCACGCAATCTGGGACTGAACATCAAGCGGGCACGCCTGCTGGTTATCTCATGCTCCGGCGTGCTGGTGGCTATTGTAACGGCCTATTGCGGTCCGATTATGTTTATCGGATTGGCGGTTCCCCATCTGTGCCGTGCCATCTTCCACTCTTCGGACCATCGGGTACTGATGCCTGCCACATTGCTGGTAGGCGCTTCCCTGGCATTGGTCTGCAATCTGATAGCCCGTATGCCCGGCTTCGAGGGAGCTTTGCCGGTCAACTCGGTGACGGCACTGGTAGGTGCGCCGGTAGTGGCTTCTGTACTTTTTAGAAAACGGAAAGGAGAATTGAATGAATAAGGAAACCATACATATAGAGAATCTTTCCATCGGTTACCCCGGTAAGGGGGATGTGAAAGTGGTGGCAGACGGCATTTGCGCCGGAATCAACAGTGGTGAGCTGACTTGCTTGTTGGGAGCTAATGGAGTGGGGAAGTCCACGCTGCTCCGTACGTTGTCCGCCTTCCAGCCGAAACTTGGCGGAAACATATTTATTGAAGGAAAAGAGATTGGGGACTATACCGACAAGCAGCTTTCGCGCGTCATTAGTGTGGTGCTGACGGAGAAGTGCGATATACGCAATATGTCCGTCGTAGAACTGATAGGTCTGGGGCGTAGCCCCTACACCGGTTTCTGGGGAACTCTTTCGAAAGAGGACAAGACTGTGGTGGACAAATCCATCGCCCTGGTAGGCATTCCCCATCTGGCACACCGCATGGTGCATACGCTGAGTGACGGTGAACGGCAGAAGGTGATGATAGCCAAGGCGCTCGCCCAGGAAACTCCCGTCATCTATCTGGATGAACCGACAGCTTTCCTTGATTTTCCCAGTAAAGTAGAGATGATGCAACTGCTTCACCAGCTCAGCCGGCAAACGGACAAGACGATTTTCCTTTCTACTCACGACCTGGAACTGGCCCTGCAGATAGCGGACAAAATATGGCTGATGGACAAGGTGAACGGCGTAACTATCGGTACGCCCGAGGACCTTTCGTTGAACGGCAGCCTGAGCAACTTCTTTGCCCGTAAGGGTATTGCCTTTGATTTGGAAACGGGACTGTTCAGGGTAGCCAATGAATATACCTCCCAGATACGCTTGGCGGGCCACGGGCAGAAGTATGCCATGGTGCGCAAGGCACTCCAGAGAAACGGGATTCTGGCAAACCGGAATGTTGAATCGGAGATTTATATCGAAACCGGAGATTTGAAGGGAGACGGCAGCTTCGTATTCCATCGACCGGGCAAGGAGCCGGTAACAGTGTACTCCATTGAGAAATTGCTGCAAATAGTCTTGTCATTCCATTCCCTATGATGCACCATTCTGCAAAGGATAATTATGTCCACTTAACGACGACTCCGGTCCCCCGGCTGATTACGTCATTGGCTGTGCCGACCATCATCAGCATGCTGGTGACGTCCTTCTACAACATGGCAGATACCTATTTTGTGGGTAAAATAAATACCCAGTCTACGGCTGCCGTAGGTATCGTGTTTTCTGTGATGTCCATTATCCAGGCTGTGGGATTCTTCTTCGGTCATGGTTCGGGGAACTACATCTCCCGTAAGTTGGGGGCGCAGGAAACGGAGAGTGCCGAGAAGATGGCATCCACCGGCTTCTTTTTTGCCTTGTTTATCGGAGCGGCTCTGGCTGTGCTGGGATTGCTGTTCCTTACACCGCTTTCCCTTGCTTTGGGGTCGACGCCTACTATTCTTCCGTATACGGAGCACTATTTGGGAATCATTCTGCTGGGTACTCCTTTTATGACCGCCTCATTGGTGCTGAATAACCAAATACGTTTTCAAGGTAATGCGGCGTATGCCATGGTGGGGATTGTGAGTGGGGCGGTCATCAACGTGGTGCTCGACCCTATCCTGATTTTTGTATGCGATATGGGCATATCCGGTGCCGCACTTGCCACAGTAGTCAGCCAGATATGTAGTTTCATCCTTTTGCTATATATGGGGCGCAGAGGAGGAAATATACGTATACGTTACAGAAACTTTACGCCTACACTGGCTTTCATCAAGGAAATTATTGGGGGTGGAACTCCGTCACTCACCCGGCAGGGACTGGCAAGCGTGGCAACCATTTTGCTGAACGTGGCGGCCGGTGCATATGGTGACGCAGCTATTGCAGGGATGTCCATTGTGACGCGTATCTCTATGTTTATCAATGCTTTCCTAATTGGTTTCGGGCAAGGCTTCCAACCGGTATGCGGATTCAATTATGGTGCCGGGCTGTATGCCAGAGTGCGCCAAGGATTCTGGTTCTGTGTGAAGGTAGGCTTTTTCTTTTTGCTGGTTTGTGCGGTGGCAGGTATGGGATATGCCGAGGAGATTGTCTCCATCTTCCGCAAGGGAGACCCTGCTGTTGTAGCTACCGGTGCGGCAGCATTGCGCTGGCAGTTCATCACCTATCCGTTGGGTGCATGGATTGTGGTCAGCAACATGATGCTGCAGACTATCCGCAAGCCCGTACGCGCTACGATACTTTCCTCTGCCCGTCAAGGGCTGTTCTTCATCCCCCTCATCTTCATTCTTCCTTATTTCTTAGGACTGAAAGGGGTGGAAATGTGCCAGGCGGCGTCGGACATGCTGACCTTCTTCCTCGCCATTCCATTGACCTGCGGGGTGCTGGCGGAGATGAAGAGGAAGGAGGCGGAACAACTGCAACAGCGGCAATCTTGAAGTTTCTGCGTCCCTATTCAATTTTCACGGGAACTATCGGTTGCCGCTTCACTTTATCGAGGGGAGCTGCATGGTACTCGATGCGCCCGAAGTCTATCTGTCTCAAATCAATGCTTCTGATTGTACTGTTGTACATGGTGCGATAGTAGATGATACCGTTTGTCATATCTGTGGCCGATGTCCATTGGGTGGCACTTGGAATATTGGCAGGAACCTGGCCGAGGGGAAACTCGATGCCTACGGGTATATCAAAGTTATTCAGTATCTGAAAACATTGGAGAACGGTTTCCTGTGCGGTATTCTGTGGTGGTGTAGAAGTCTGGTAGAAAGCGGCACGGATAAAGCGGGAAGGGGGAGTCACATCTCCCGGAATTCCCAAAAAGCCGCTTCCCGAACCGAAAGGGGCTATAGTCACATTGCCCAGCGATTTGCTTTCGGCACTGCCCGGGTAGAGGTTCACATAATTGTTTAAGTTGGTCATCTGCCAGTCAAAGCCGGGGGAGTTTGTCAATACTCCCAGTTTGTTTTCATAGAAACGGGGCTGTCCGTCGATGAACTCCAATACCAGTTGGCGGCCGGTCTTGTCTGCAATCCGCCAATGTACGGTGGAGGCGCGTGGGTCAATGGCTATGACCGTCACATTTTCAATAGCCTCCTTTACCTCGTCCACAGTAGAAAAGCTTCCCAACAGCCATGATACCAATTGTAAATCGGCTATGCTCGACGCTTTTCGTGTGGGGTCGTACTCCTCATATTTGCCATATCCGGGAAAGTAGAACAGCCCGGCGGAGAGCCCGGCTTCATTCAGACCTTCGGCCACGAACTCCTTTTGCTCCACTGCCAGGCCTACGTAGCCATAGCGTGAGGTGAACTCCATGCCGGACAGACTGCCTCCGGGTGTCAGTGATTGTTGCGAATAACCGCGCGGTACGATGACGTACTGGCTGTTCAGCTCACTGCCTCCCCATTCGATGGTGCGAGCTACGACGTGCGCATTGTCTTTGGCCGTCAGGGTGATACCGGTACATGCCTCTGCTGTTTGAGGGGCGAAGGTGAGGGCTGTCATTGCTGCCAGCAGGATAGAAATTCTTTTTGCCATATTATTCAGTTTATATTGTTGAGTATCTGTTTGTATACTAAACAACTCTGTATGGCAAAATGTTCCCTTACCAGAACCGGTACCCCAGCGTAAAGAATGCGGCGAAGTTCTTGGGAAAATATCCTCCTTCTTCCGAATGACCTATCATCTGGTTTATCTGCTCATTGACTTTTACCAGTCCCACTTGTGTCTCTGCACCGATGATGAATCTTCTGTATTCAAAAGTAAGTCCCAGGGCAATACCTGCATCGAAACGGTTGTTACCCATTTTCCCGTCTACCATACTGCCGAAAGTGTCTATCTTGAACTGGTATCCTCCCTGCATACTGCTGCTGCTATAATCGTAGGTCTCGCCGGAGGTCTTGCCTGCCACACCTATGGCCGCATAAGGGCCGACACTCAGCGAGGCATGATAATCCTTGCCCAGATGGAGGCGGGCCGCTATCATGAGGGGGATTTGCAGATACAGTTCATGCATTTTGGCCTTGCCGATGTGGCTTATCTCGTCTTTACCGCCGATGGACACGAATTCCAATGCGGATTGCAGCACCCAGGTCTTGTTGAGGACATATTCTGCACCGACACCAGCTTTGTAAGCTATTTGGGTGTCACTACTGGAGTGTTTTCCATGAAAATGGGAGGTACCGATTCCTGCTTTTGCATGAAAGGACAGCGGGCTTTGTGCCAGACCGGTCAGTACGGTCATTGCCATACAGACGGTAATGATTATCTTCTTCTTCATGAGTAAATTTTTCCGTTTTCGGTTATGAGTAATACTGTTAGTTCACTGTTGGGCAGCAAGGGGTCACAGTGCCGGTGACAGAGCTCAATCAGTGCCTTGCCAAACTTTTCCAGCAGCTCTTCGGGAATGATGTCCCAGAGTTCGCGCGCCAGGTTCATCTGTCCGATGGCGGCAAGTGTTTCTTCGCTGCATCCCGTCTGGCGTGCCAGGTCTTGAATGAATTCCTTATTCATGGTCACTTTCTTGCTGTGGGTATCCAGATTGCCTTCGGCCAGTTTCACGGCCTTTCCCATCATCACGCCGAGGGTGACGTGCGGTACTTGCTCTTCGGCTGCTATTTTCAAGGTTTCGCCGATAAAGTTGCCGTAATGCACGAAAGCCTGGGTGGGGAGGTCGGGATAATACGCCTTGATGAAACGTTCGCTCTTTGCGCCGGAGCTGATGACGATACGAGGGCTCTGGGTTGCCTTTGCCACTTCCATGGACTTCCGGATGGAATTGACGAAGGCTTCCGAGGAGAATGGCTTCACGATGCCGGAGGTCCCGATAATGGAAATGCCTCCTTCGATACCGAGGCGGGGATTGAAGGTGCGTTTGGCTATTTCTTCTCCACCGGGGATGGAGATGGTAATGAGAATAGGATTGGGCTGTTTGGCAATATGGAGGCGTTCAAGCCATAGCTTGACGTTCTTCTTTATCATTTCGCGTGGGGTGTCGTTGATGGCAGAGCTACCGAGCTCAAGTCCCAGACCGGGCATGGTGATGACACCTACGCCTTCGCCGCCGCAGACGATGATGTTGTAGTCGTCCTGGGGAGTGTCTTCCGGCAGCGGGTCGTCTATGCGGAAAGGTATGGCTATATTGGCCACAACTTTCATCCCGTTGGTGATGTCCGGGTCGTCGCCGGCATCCTTGATGACGGTAGCGCTTGTCTCGAACATGCCGTCACCGTTTTCCAGAAGGTCGGAGTGGGGAATATGGTGCTGCGGCTCTACGGGAACCTGTATGGTTTCTCCGTTGGGAAGAACTACCGGAAATTCCGTAGGACGCTTTTTGAAGTAGATATTGAATACATCCCAGGTGGCGGCTACGGCGGCAGCGGCGGCACATGTTCCGGTAGTCAGTCCGCTGCGTAGGGGGAAGAAGTCGGGTAAATGTTTCTCGACTATGCGGCGCAGGCCATGCTCGCCGTTTACACAGATAAACTTGCCGGATGTCTTGGGGCGGCAGATGGCAAAGATGCGTATACCCAGTTGCCGGGCAGCTTCCACCTTCTCGCAGAATCCACCGGATATCCCGCTTTCCTTGAGGAGTATGGCTTCGGGATGAAGCTGTTTCATCAGGATTTGCTCGTCTTCTCCGGGCGTGTAGTAGTAGAGGTTCTTCTCGGAGAAACCTTGTTCCCGGGCGAGCTTGCGCGAGCTGTCACGGTCAAGGATGCGGAAGTAACAGCAGGCATTCTGCCACAAAGGCTTCAGCTTACCTATGGTCTGTACGCCGGTCAGTGCAAGTAAGATGAAAATCTTTTCTTTCTGTATCTTCTCGATGGCATCGTCATAATCCCTGCACCAGGTGATGTGTTCTTCATCGCGTTCCGGGAAGATACGCTCGAAACGGATGACGGGGATATTCGATTCCACGGAGACTTGTTCCAGAGTCTCATGCAGCTGTGTGGCAAAGGGGTGCGCGGCGTCTATCAGCAGCTTTATGTGATGCTGTGCACAGAATGTTTCTATTTCTATTGCATCCATCGCGCCTTGCAGGCGGATGCCATTATGCAGAAGTACGTCCTGCTCATCCCCTTTGGTAGAATAGTAGAAAGTTTTTCCGGCTTCTTCAAGGGTTTGGATGGCTATGCGTCCTTCGGTGGTTCCGCCAAATATTAATATCATGTTTGAATGTTTATGGGTGATTAATCGTTGATTTATTTCCGGTACAGATGCTTGAACTCGTGTGCATAGAGCCGTGACAGACCTTCACGGTTGCCGATGGCTTCGCCTACGACAATCATGGTTGTCAAGGTGAGGTTATTTTCCTTCACTATTCTGGCAAGGTCTTTGAGTTCCCCCCTGAATATTTGTTCGTCTTTCCATGTCAAGTGGTAGCAGACAGCTACGGGGGTAGTTTCCGGATATTCCTGCAACAGTTCTTCCTGCACCTGCTCCGCAATGCTTGCACTGAGGAAGATGCACATGGTACTTTGTGAGCGTGCCATGAGATGTAGCTTTTCGCGTTCGGGCATGGGCGTACGTCCTTCGCCGCGTGTTAGGATGATGCTTTGCACTTTTTCCGGAATGGTGAACTGCGACTTCAAGGCAGCTGCCGCCGCCTGGAAGGAGGATATGCCGGGGGTGATGTGGTAGCTCATGCCGTGCTGGTCAAAGTAGTTCATCTGTTCCTGAATGGCACCATAGATACATGGGTCACCCGTATGCAGGCGTACGATGAATTTTCCCTTGTCATAGAACTTCTTCATCACTTCAAATTGTTCTTCCAAATCCATGGAAGCGGAGCTGAGTACGGTAGCACCGGCCTTGGCACAGAGAGTCAGCTCCTTGGGAACGAGGCTGCCGGCATACAGAATGAGGTCGGCGCGTTCCAGCATTTGGCGTCCGCGTACGGAAACCAGGTCCGGGTCGCCCGGGCCGGCACCCACTATTTCGATGTGGCCCTGGCGCACAGTTCTTATGTCAAGGGCGGCGGCCACGGTATAGTTCTCTCCTTTCTTCTTGGGCACCAGCAGCCGGGAGTTGTTTGCACTCAGTAAGGCGGCGGCTTCGCTGACGCTGGGGGTACCCATGTGCTTCATGACGGTTTTGCTGGGATGGGGCACCTCTATCTCTGCCAGTTCCTCGGCTGTATAGAAGTAGACCGGGAACTTCTTTTGGAGCGCTTTCACTACCGGTTCGTCACTTTTAGCTTTAATCGTGGAGATGGAGGCGATGCTTTGGGGCATGATGCCGTATTCCTTCAGTGTGTTCATAATCTCTTTCTCCACTTTCCGCACGGGACCTGCCAGCCGGGCAAGGCCGATGCCGAGGTGTACGACACAGGGCACGTAGCATATCATAGGCATTTCCGGGAAGTTGGGGACTTGGGGAGATACGCACAGAATCAGTTTGAAGCGTGAAGGTTTAATGTCCTGCACCCGGTAGAATACTTCTACATGAGGCGGCAGGTGCGCCTCCATCCAGTCCGTGCCTTCATTGCGCACCGTGAGCAGCAGGGCGGTGGGCTTGCCGGAAACGAAGAGGCTGATATGCTCGTTCATGCATACTCTTTTTTTCTCTTCGGGCGTCTTGGCAAGTTCTGCCAGCAGGAGGGTGGAGGGTTCGGCGTTGATGACCGGAAACCACCCGAAACGTTGGGGCAGGGTATCGAGTCCCCATAGACCGGTGCAGTCGCTTTGCGTGGTGACTACCGGTTCGGCCCCGAGGATATTCGCTACCTGGTGGGTCAGTTCGTTGGCTCCTCCGATGTGTCCGGAAAGTACGGAGATGGCAAATTTACCGGTACTGTCCACGCAAATCACGGCAGGGTCGGTATATTTGTTCTTCACGCAAGGAGCGATGGTGCGGACACAGATTCCCATGGCGCCAATGAAGACAAAGGCATCATAGCGGTTGAAGTTTTCCGCTGTGAATTTGCCGGCGGATTCTATATGTGTGCATCCCTCTTCGTGCCTGAGGGTGAAGATTTCGGAGTCGGGAAGTTCGTTGAGCAGTGATTGGGCTATGCTCAAACCGGCTTCGGAGATTAGAATAATAGCTGTTTTCATAATGGGTATGTTTAAGAAAGCGTGGCTTTCATAATTTCAATGGGGTTATATTCGTTCAAGGCGATATGGGTGGAAGGGTGGAGCACCATTCCGTTCCGCTCGATTCCTCGGCAGAACGCCTCCTTGCTTTCTGCCGATACGGAGTTGAAGACGATGCAGCCTTCGGGGTGCAGCACTTGTTTCACTTTCTCTATCATTTCCTCCAGATGTCCGCCGTGTCCACCGATGAAGACGGCATCGGGGCGGGCAAAGGGAGTGAGGTCGGTGTGCAGGAAATCTCCGGTTATCGCCGTAATGCCCGGCGCGCCGAAGCGGCGGGAGTTGGTGTCCATCAGCTCTTTTCCTTCGGGGCGTATCTCGAAGGAGATGACGGCGAGATGAGGAAATTGCAGGCGGGCTTCGATGGAGACGGAACCGGTACAGAAACCGATGTCCCAGAAGACGCGGCGGCGGTTCAGTTCCAATGCCTGCAGGGTGAGCAGGCGGATGGGAGCCTTGGTTATCATGCGGGCGCGTCCGTCAAGATGTGCAAACTCTTCATCGGGGATGCCGAAGGGACGGACTGGAAAGTCTGGGGCTTCGCTACCGTGCAGGGAGTTTGTGCGGCATTGTCCGGGATGGCTGTCCAGCAGCAGGCAGTTGGGATGTTCGAAGTCACCGGAAACCGCTTCCTGGGGTGTCATCCGGCGTATGCGTTCCTTTTCGGGATTGCCGAGATGCTCGCCGATGTATAGTGTGTAGTGGGAGTACCCGTATTCCAGCATGCGGGCGGCAATGGTGGCCGGAGTATGTTCGCGGTCGGTGAGGATGCCTATTTTGGGGGCACGCTCTATGAGGGCACGGTCGAACTCCTGCCAGGGGCGTCCTGTCAGGGAGACGGTGCGCATGTCGTCATACGGCATGACGAGGCGGTGTGCCAATGTCTGCAAGGAATTGAAAGCGGGATAGAGCAGAATGTCTGCCCCGGGAAGCTTGCGCTTTATGGTATTGGCAAAACCGAAGAACAACGGGTCGCCGGAAGCGAATACAATGATGGAGTCGTCCGTCGCCGTCTCTTCGAAGCGGGCAAATATTTCTTCATAACGGGAAAAGACGCGGTCCAGCGGTACGGTGATGGAAATCCATTCGGCCCCGGCAGGCAGCAGAGGACCGACAATCTCCTTATGCCGTATGCCACCGGAGAAGACCTTCCCCTTCCGTATCTGTGCCAGTGCTTCCGGTGGAAAGAAGGGGGAACGGTTGTCATCCATTCCTATGATTATAAATCTGTGTTTCATTCAATGAGTAATCTTATGAAAATATCAAGTAATGTAAGGGGGCATAACAAGTAATGTTATCGGTCGTAACAAGTAATGTTATGGAATGTCTCTTTTCACTTACACATCCCTGCCCGGGCGCAACTGCTCCGCATCGTTGTAGCACAGCACGGAGTTCACCAGCGTGGCAGCTAAGTTACTGCCTCCCTTACGTCCTTCTACGATAATCTTGGGTATTTCCGTAAAGGGTTTCACCATGTGTTTGGACTCCTGCACATGCACGAAGCCTACCGGTGCAGCAACAATGCCCGCCGGATGTGCCTTGCCCTTACGTATCAGGTCGCAGAGTTCCATAAGTGCCGTAGGTGCATTGCCGAATACAAAGAAAGCATCGGGATGCTCCTCCACAGCCAGGCGGATGCCTGCCTGGGTACGGGTGATGCCTTTCTCTGCAGCCATCGTCGCTGTGCGCAGGTCGCCAAGGTAACATTTCACCTCTACGCCCAGCCGCTGCAAAGCTCCTTTGCGGATACCGCTGGCTGCCATCGTGACGTCTGTGACAATGGTCTTGATTCCGCCTTTCTCGATGGCTTGATACAAGGAAGCCACGGCACCTTCGTCCGTATGCAGCAGATACTCCATTTCAAAATCGGCGGTGGTATGTATGGCATGGAGTAAAGCCCATTTATGGTCGAGGGGAATATGTTTGTTCTTCAGTTCCTTTTCGATGGTATGGAAACTGCGAATCATGATGTCTTGCCCGATGCCCGTGGCTTCGGTATTCGTGTCCCGGTAATAGCCGCGCGGAGTGATGAAGGCTCCGTTCCATTCGTAGGACTGTGAGTTGCCTATCAATATGACTGTAAACATATCCACCTCTTCGGGATTGAAATCTCCCAGCGTGGTGATGTGTACCGCTTGTTCCGGGCGTCCTGCCTGGCGTACATATCCCACGGGCGTTTCCGGTGAGCGTCCTTCCTGCAGAAAGAGTTCTTTCAAGCGGTAAAGCTGCCAGTAGCGTCCTTCACTTTTGGGGTTGTAGACTGCCGTCACGAAGTCGGCGGCAGCGGCTGCGATGATACGCCTTTCAATACGCTCCCAGGGAGTCATCAGGTCTGAAAGGGAGATGACACAGAAGTCATGTCCTACGGGAGCTCCCAGCAGTGAGGCTGCCTTTTGGAAAGCGCTGATGCCCGGCAGCGAAACGATTTCCACGTCGCTGTTCCTTTCCCGCTTCATCTCGTAGACAAGCGGCGTCATACCATAGATGCCCGCATCCCCGGAACTGATGACGCAGACCGTCTTTCCCTGCTCCGCCAGCTCGAAAGCCTGCTCGGCACGGGCGCGTTCACGCTTCATGCCGGTATCTATGCATGCTGTTGAGGGGTGGAGATAAGGGATTACAAATTGAAAATAATACTTATATCCCACCACTACATCTGATTCTTGCAAAGCGGAAATTACGGCGGGAGTCATATCCGATTCATTGCCCGGTCCGATGCCGGCAACAATTATTTTGGGGTGTTTCATATCCATATGTTCTATTGGCATACAAAGATAGAACTTATATTTGATGAAACCGAAAAAACTCTGCGCTAATCCGCGTAATCTGTGGTGAAACTTTATTGTCTAAACCTGCAAGTGCCGGTATTCGCTCGGAGTATAGCCTACGTTCTTCTTGAACACGCGGTTGAAGTGCTGCGAATACTGGTATCCCAGTTCATAGGCAATCTGGCTGACTGTCTTCCCGCTTCCTATAATCATTTCTTTGGCCAGGTCGATGATTTTGTTCTGGATATATTCCTGCGCCGTCTTTCCGGTTTCCTTCTTCACCAAATCTCCGAAATAGTTGGAGGAGAGGAACACTTTGTCTGCGAAGTATTTCACGGAAGGCAGTCCTTCGGTCTGCGGTTTGTCGCTTTGGAAATAGTCGTCTATCAGTGCTTCGAATTTCATCAGGATGTCCTTGTTGGCTGCCGAGCGGGTGATGAACTGGCGTTCGTAGAAACGCATGCAGTAGTCCAGCAGCAGCTCGATGTTGCGCGCAATCAGACCCTTGCTGTGCTTATCGATGGGGCGTTGGATTTCCATCTTAATCTTCTTCAGACAGTCGAGGAAGATTTCTTTCTCGTCTTCGGACAAATGCAGTGCCTCGGTAGAGGAATAGGAAAAGAAGGAATACTGCTTTATTCCCTGTCCCAGCGAGGTGCCTTTTATCAAGTCGGGGTGGAACAGCAGGCCGGAGGCGCTGGGCTGCATACCTTCCAGCATGTTGACCTCGGTCACCTGGCCCGGGGCGAAGCTGGTTACCGTGCCTTCCTGGTAATCGTAATACTGTTTTCCATAGCGTATGTCTCCGCATTTGGTGTTTTTGAGGAAAAGGGCGTATACGCCATAGTTCAAGGTGAAATGCCTGGGATATCCGGTGGCTTCGGACAAATCGACTACGCTGACCAGCGGATGCAGGGTTTCGAGACCGAACATCTTGTTGTATTGGTCTACAGCATTGAGCTTGATTACTTCTTCCATAAACGTTCCTGTTAGTTTTGTACAAATGTAGAGAATAATCCGGAAAGTTCCATATTGCAGGAGGAGGAATCCGTAATATGGTTACAAATGTCCGTAATCTGTGTACATTGAAAAGAGCTACACCCTTTGTCCGGAATGGTGTAGCCATCCGGAGCAAAGGGTGTAGCCTTGGTATGTAAAAGGTGTAACCCTTTTACGCTTGCTGGTTATCAATCTTTTAGCATGGCTTTGATGTGTTCCATATAGAGCTGGCGGATGGCTTTGTTTTCGCCCAGTCCCTGCATGCGTACATTCACTTGATAGCCTTGCTTTTCAAGTTCCGTCTTCCACACGCCGGCAATGTCTTCCTTGGTATGGTTGCCGCATACCAACAGCAACGGAACCAATGTCACGCTCTTGGGGCGTGTCTCTTTCAGTTGCAGCAGGGTTGCGTCCAGGGTAGGATATCCTTCAATGGTGCTGACGTGGAAGTTCTTCAGTCCATGGGCTTTCATCATGAAGTCGAGCATGGCGTAAGTAGCCGTGCTGGGTAGCTGGTTGCCGTGCCCCACATAGACAATGTCTTCTTTCTTTCGCAGCTGTTCGGCGGTCAGTATACCGATTACCTTCTCGCAGTCTTCGACGGAGTAGAGCAGGGGATTTCCCACTTTTATCTCCTTGAAGAAGGGACGGAGCTTGTCTGCATCCCTGCGGACGGAGGTCATCTCACTGCCTTCTATCAAGGTGGTGCTCTGGACGTAGATGGTCCGGTAGCCTTCGGCGCGAAGTTTCAGCAGTGCATCCGTAGGGCTGTCTTTGTACACACCCTCCTTGGCAAGTCTTTTTCGTACAATCGGCGAGATGTATGCTTCGCGCACTGTAAACTGCGGAAAGGCTTCTTGTGCCTCACGGGTCACGACGTCGAGCGTCAAGGCACGTGTCTGAGGGTCCGAACTGCCATAATGGGTGATGAGCAGAGCCGCCTTCTCCTCTTGTTGTGCGGAGGAGAAGAGGCTGATGCCGAGTAAATAGAGAGTGATGAAAAAATGTTTCATAATTGTTGTTGTTTCTAAATGCGTTATGGAGAGATTATTTTAGTCTGAGTGCCAGGCTGATTACTACCGAACGTCCCGGAGAATACAAGGCGAAGTTCTTGTTCAGCGGGCGGTTGTCTTTCTTGTTGAAGATATTGTCTATGCCGATGCCCGGTTCGATGACAAAGTTGCGGAAGCCGTCGAAGGTATGGCGGGTATTGAGGTTCCAGATGCCGTAACCCGGAGCATTGCCGTCCGCGTCACCCGGATAATAGACTTTGCTTTGCAGACGACCGTTCAGGTTGAGGTTCAAGGTATAGTCGCTCCAGCTGTGTGTATAGTTTCCGGTGATGGTGGCTGTATGGCGTATGCTGCGCTCGATGTTTTGCCATTCGCCTCCTTCGTTCAGACCGCGTCCATAGGCGTAGGTATAGTTTCCGGTCAGGGTGAAGCCCGGGAATAGATTGCCGTTCAAGTTCACTTCAAAGCCTTTGACGGTAGCTTTCTCGAAATTGAAGTAGTTCTTGACACTTAGGTTTTTCGTGGATGAAAGGTCACCGATTTCGGGGAACTCTTCACGCAACTGGTTCTGCTCTGCTTCCGGTAGGTCATCGAATTTAGTGGATTTGGAAGTTACCATGTTCTTTACATAGTTCAGGTAACCGGTGACGGAAGCACTGAAACGGTTGGTGCGGTATTCCATGTTGATGGAGTAATAGTTGCTGCGTTCGGGGTCGAGGTTCTCGTCACCCAATGAGATGGTGGCTCGTGTACCCATTGTCTTCTTGAACATGTGGTAGTAGAGCTCGTCAATTCCCGGAGCGCGGAATCCGGCAGCATAGGTGGCACGTACATTGAAGTTGCCTATGTTGTACATGGCTGCCACTTTGGGGGTGAAGCGTCCGCCCGTCTGTTCGTGATGGTCGTAGCGTACACCCACAACACCGGTCAGATGGTTCCATAGCTTCACTTCATGCTGGCCGTAGGCTGATGTCGTATAGACACTTTTGTCCAAATCGGAGTCGGGACGGCGGAGCACTTCACGGCGATAGTCTACACCGAACACCGTAGTGCTGTTGGTTGTAAAACCGAAGATACCTTTCAACTCGGCATCATGGAATTTCTGAAGCTTGGTAAGCGCATACTGTCCGGGCAGGTATCCGCTGTTTTCTATCAGGTATTTGTAGCGTGATGCGTAATTGTTTCCTGAATAGTCGAACTGGATAACGTTGCGTTTACTCAGTTTGTATTTGGCGCCTGCCCCCCAGTTGTAACCTTCGTAGGTAGTGTTGTACTTGCTTCCGCCGGTGATGTCTTCGCGTTCTACCGGACGTTCGAGTCCGCGGTTATAGTATCCGCCGTTGGCATAGAAGGAAAGCTGGTCCGTAGCATCATAGGTAAACTTCTGCGAAAAGTTATTCGAGCTGTAGCCCAGGGAGAGCGGGGCAATCGTTTCGATGATGTCTTCTCCATCTTCTGTCAGATGGCTGTTTTGCCAACCGTCGGAGTGGTCGTATTTATAGGAAGTATAGGACCCTATTTTTCCTTGGGCGATGTCCAGATTCAAGCCTTGGGAGAATTGATTCTTTCTCGTATAGCTGCTATTGCTGCTGAAGGCTACCACATCTTTAGGTTCGTTGGTAATGATATTGATTACACCGCCGATGGCATCCGAACCATAAAGGGAAGAAGCGGCTCCGTTCAGCACCTCGATGCGCTTGACGCGGGTCATATCTATTTGGTTGAGGTCGATGTTACCGGTGATGTCTCCCGTGACCTTGCGTCCGTTCACCAATATCAGTACGTGTTTGTTGGAGAGTCCGTTCATCATCAGATAGGACCCCATCGCGTTCGGACGGAAGGAGAGCGAGGGTACCATCATGGTCAAGGCCTGCTGGAAGTCGGTGATACCGGCACGCTTTATCTCGTTGGCAGTGATAACCGATACGGGAGACGGGGTATTCTTCAGTCGCTGATGTGTACCTGTACCCGTTACTACCACCGGGTTCAACTCGTGAGTTTTCTTGGTCATATCGTCGCTGTCACCTTTTTCTGCTTGTGCATAGGCACCGGTGGCGATGATTCCTCCCATAAGGAGAGCTGTGAGAAGTCTTTTCTTTATCATATATTGTTTTATTTTATATAACGCTGCAAATGTACATACCATTATCGGAGGGTGAAATACTTAATAGTTGTTATACTGCGATGGCCAAATAGCTATTAATAGGTACTGTATTCCCTTATTCCGGCACATAGATAATCTCTCCATTTTCAAGCTGATAGGCAACTCCCACTTTCTTTCCTCTTTTACCGGAGGTCTTTTGGTCTTCGCTGGGAGTGTATTTCTTGATTTCCTGCCCTTCTTTGGTAATGATTTCCATATTTTCCTTTCCGGGATTCTTCACCATGGTGAAGTCTTCTTTAGAAAACATCTCCGTCATATTGAAGCGGGAGACGAGAGCCACCATCAAGGCTACGGCAAAGACCATCGCTACGTCAAAAAGATTGGCTACCGTACCCATGGGGTCGGAGTCCGAATCGCTGTGCAGTAATCTGTTTCTCTTACTCTTCATAGTTTTCGTATCGTTAGTCCGTTATTCCTTTTCGGCCGTTTGGCGGCTTATCACTTTGTACAGATATTCCAAGTCGTTCATTTCGCGGGCATACCAGCGTTGTTTCACTTGCAGGGTAATGACGCCGACAGCAGCAATGACCAGCCCTACCACTGTAGTGGCAAAAGCCACCTGCATATTGTAGGCCATGGAGGAGATGTCTCCTTGTGCCAGCCCCACCAGTGCGGGACCCATCGGGATGAGGGTACCCATCAGTCCCAACATGGGACCCAGTTTGATGAATGTACGCGAACGTCCCAACTCCTTCTCGGCTTCCATTTCATAGTTGGCAAGCAGGTGTTCGCAGTAGGCAGCGTCGTCCCGGTGTGCGGACAATTTGGACAAGTTGCGGAGGAGAGGGGAGTTGCCTGCCGATGGGAGTTGCTGCAGCAGTCCGTCTATATTCTCTGGGGTGATGTTCTCCAGTGTTTCAGTGAATTGCTTCTGTAATTTCATCCGCTGGTAGAACTCGCCGAAGAAACCTCCCGCAAGGATAATGGCACGTAGAAAGAATAGCAGCAGCAGGACTACGACGGGAACCAGCAGCCCGTTTGAAATCCAGAACAGTGTGTTTGAGATTGTTTCCATATATCTTTTTAGTTTTTAATTCTTTAATTTATTTCAATAGCCCGTAGCAATGATGCTCAATATAACAATGAAAATATTAACAATGAACAGTACTTCCAAGCGCAGCGGCTTGTCACCGATAGCATATCGCAGCAAATGGCTACCGGCACCGACTGCAAAGAAAGTAACACCGGCTGCTATCCATGAGAGACTGCCGAAATCTATTCCGGGAAAAGTGAAAAGCAGCAGTGCCAGGACATAGCATATTACTCCGCCTATCAGTATGCCGGGGTATAACTTCAGGAAGAGGGTGACCGCTTGTTTGAAGGCCGTGTTGCGGGTACGCATTTTTGCGAAACAGTCGAAACAGAAAGTTATCATTATGGCGGCTTCCAGAGTGACACATACCGACAAGTTCAACATCTGTGGACGGGAGGCAAAGAAAGCTGCCACCACGGTCTTGGACTGTTCCGTCATCCATGGAGTCACCAGCCACGCAAAAAAGGCACAGCCTGCGGCAACCGTCCACATTCCCCAGCGTGGATAGAACCCCACCTTTAATAGAAAATTGAGGGCGATGAATAGGGCTAACAGATGAATGACGTATTCCATAATACTCTGTTTCTATTTATTCTTTTTTCTTTTCTTCAACAGTACGACCAGTCCGATGAAGGTGATGACGACAAGACTGCCTGCAATCACTCCGTTCACCCTGTTCTTACGTACCGTTTGTTCGGAAGTCAGTTTGTGTTCTTTCAGTACGACATCCTTGCCATCGGTTGCGGATGCTTCGTGTACCTCCTTCATGTTCTGGGTATAGGTCTGCTTCTCGCTATTATCCAACTGGTCGGCAACGAACGACTGTAGCTTGTCATTGTCGCAAACGAATTCGGTACAAGCGGCACCTTTTTCGCGTGTGATTTGTGCATGCAGGGAAGCAGTGGTTTTCAGTTGCTCATCAGATGCTTTCCAGTAACCTTTGCGGGCGCTTTCCAGCATGACGGCTGTCATAGCCTGGAATGCGGCGGGATTGACGCGGAGGAAGTACTCGTGAATGCCCAGCTTATTCTCATCCTTTATATACATTCTATACAAGTCATTGAACAGTTCTTTGTCCATGGCCGACGGACGCATGACGTGCCAGCCGAAGATGTTGCGGAAGATTTCGCCGAACATCTGCGCCGAACCTTCCCCGCCTTTCATCCGCTCTTGTATAAAGGTAGGGTTCAAGATGGTGGAACGTGTCTCTACGGCAATGGCCTCTTTGGCATCCTGCATGCGGCGGTTGGTCCGGTTGCGGTAGTCTGCCATATAGGCATCCGGTTCCTTGCCGGTCACGGTTTTGACGGTGAGCGAGAGTCCACCCGTAAATTCATATACATGATCCAGGGAGATGGGCCCCCATGTGTTACTTTGACGGGGCTGGATGACAACATCCGTTTCGGACAGTGCCGAGGCAAACAAACCTTCCTGGACGTCTCCCCAATTTCCGTCGTCCCCATAAGAGGCACCCATATTGTTGAGGTATCCTTCGGCTATCTCCTTTTCGCTTTCCCACGAGCCGCTGTGCTCGGTATAGGCCATCATACCGGTACTGTATCCGCTGTTGATCGGTCCGAATACACGCATCACAGACATTTCACGGGCACGTTTGGGGGAAGCCCCTTTTTCTACCAGTAATTTTTCCTGCAACAGTGTACCCGATGCCACATAGTTGGGATAGGTCTCATCTCCGGCTTCCGATGCCAGACGTATAGCATCGGTCAGTAACTTCAAGCGGGAACCGGCTATGTCGCGTAGCTGTCCGGACACTTGTACCAGCACATTGATGCGCGGACGCCCCAGTTCTTCACTGGGCACCAGTTTCAGGTCAACCACTCTGCCTTGGGCGTCGCGTACGGGTTCTACTCCCAGCATCCAGAATACCTGGGCCAGCGTAGCTCCTTCCGTATTGATGAATTCGCCTGCCCAGAAGGTATAGCTTACTTTCCGGGGATATTCGCCGTGCTTGCTGATGTACTGTTTTAAAGTCGCTTCTGCCAATCGCTTTCCATCTTCCCAAGCCCTTGGGTTGGGAGTATTCTCGGCGTTGATGCTGTACATGTTGCGTCCGGTGGGCAGAACGTTCGGGTTCAGTACGGGGTCACCTCCCGGCGCAGGGAATACGGTTCCTCCGCTGAGTGCACGCACCATGGCATTCTGTTCGTTGACGGGGGAGGCAAGCAACTGTTCGCGATAGAGTAGGGCGGGGCGAAGCTCCGGTGCTACAGATGCAGTATCCTTGGGTGGATTCTGGAGTAAGGCGGTCAGTCTTTTCCTGGCGGCAGGCAAGTAGTGGTGGGCTATATAGGTGAAGTCTTGCAACTGCTCTGTGGTGATTTTGCCTTTATCGCGGTCCTTGCGGGCCGTTTCGTATGCCAGCGGGTCGGCAGCGACGGCGAGAGTGGTGGTCAGCAGGTCGCGGTCAGAATAAGGCTCGTTCATGGTGTAGTACGCACCCAGTATCTTTTCGTTGGCTATCTCTTCGGTGAAGGCATCCAGACGTTCCAACTCCTCGGCTGTATAGGGTTCGCCGGATATGGAATCCAGATTGAGGTCGCGGTGCAGCCCCAGGCGCATGGCCTCTTTTTTGATGTTCATTCCCAGAGCCCGGTGTTTGGCAGTCCCTTCGTCCAGCACTTTGTGAATATCTTCCAGCAAGGCCGAATAGCGTTGGCGCATACCGCTCTCCACGTAGGGCGGAGTGAGATGGGTGACCAGTACGGCATGTGTTCGGCGTTTGGCAATGATACCCTCGCCTACGTTTCCGGTGGTATAGAAGTAGAAGTGGGGGAGGTTACCAATCAGTACATCCGACCAGTCGGCCTGCGACTGTGCCACATTCTTTCCGGGCGTGTATTCCAAGTTGCCGTGGGTGCCGAAGTGAATCACTGCATCTGCCTTGAATCCTTTTTGCATATACAGATAAGGAGCCAGGTAGCTGTGGGGCGGCGCTACCGGCATTCCATGCACCAGTTTGAACTCATCATCTCCCAATGCCGGGCGGGGCTGGGGGAAGAGTAGGATATTGCCGAATTGCAGGCAGGTAATGGCAATACTGTCCTCTGTTACCAGCAGATTGCCGGGCGCATCTCCATATCTGTCTGTCACTTCCTGATATTTCTCGGGAAGGAGTACTTCGTGTGCCCATTGTTCGTATTGCTCGGTAGAAAGCCATATCGGGTGTGCCGTTTTCAAAAACTGTTCTTGTGCTCCTTTGGCATACGAACCCATGACGGCACCGTCACGATGTATCCGCTTGCCGAACTCCTCTACAGTAGCAGGCAGTCCACTGACGTCGTACCCTTCCGAACGCAGGCGTTTCAAGAAGTTATAGAGTGAAGGAATCACTTCCATACCGCTTGCCAGCAGGGCGTCTTTTCCCGGAGTCTTGAAGTAACAGATAGCAACGCGCTTTTCTTTGTTGGACATGTCTCTCAAGGACATGTACTTGGTAATATGGTCCACTACGGCATCTATCCGTTCATTTTCAGCGGTGTACAGATAGTATCCTTGTTTGTTTTCGTTTTGGGTAGCGATGCAGAGGGGTAGCATGCCTCCATCTATCTCAGGCACCACTACACGGGCGGTCAGTGTGCCACCGCTGACGGGGGTATCCGGGTCCAGCCATTCCTCGTGGGGCTGAATCAGCGGGAAGGGCATGAATAAAGGAATGTTTTCCTGGTGCAGCCAGTTGATGAGTGAGTCATTGCCCAGCCGTCCCATAGGCAGGTAGACTACTGCATCGGGATGGAGGGTACGTATCATATCGGCACGCGGTTGACCTCCGGCTGTGAAAGGATAGACATTGAAGCCTGCTTGTGTCAAGCACGTGATGAGGGAATCTACGTGGGCACGGTTTCCTTCCATCGGAAAGTTGAGTCCGGAAATCAGGGCAAGGTTGCGTCCGTCCTCATGGTAGAGATTTTTTTCTTTCAGATAGGCGGTCACCTCTTGCGGAGTACTGAAGTAGCGGCCGTATTCGCGGTGGTAGAACATGTTCTCCAGCAATGGGATGGGAGGCTCGTAATCCTGGTGTCCCCACCGGTGGGGAGTGGCGATGTGGCGCAGGTAGAGTAAGGCATTCCGGTAGTTGTGCTTGTTGCCGTTCTTGAGATACTCCCGTAGCGTATGCTGTTGTTCATTGGTAACATTGTGATTGAGGGAGAGGGTGAAATTTCGTAACGTATTCGTAAAGACTGGTACTCCGCTGGCACCCACCCGTTCCACTTCGGCAATCTGGCCGTCGTCAAGGTATAGCCCTCTGCTGTACATCACGATGGCATCATAGCCGGAAAGGTCCTTCACCTCTTCTTTTTTTATGCAGGTGACTTCTATCCGGGCGCAGTCATTGTTCAGGGCAATGTCGGCAGCTTGTGCCAGGGTTGCGTTGATAATAAGTATACGTGTAGGAGCAAGCCAGTACTGATAGGCCGCAAAGCTGCAGACAATCAATAGGGCTATGCTGCCGAGGAATATTCCAAGTCTTTTCTTATTCATACAAGTTTATTCTCGTTAATAGCGTTTTTGTCTTTTACAACATTTTCTTCTTATATAATTCACACTTAACGCCACACCCGTGATGCAAACGGCTGTACCTCCAAGCAGCAATACCCAAAGCACAGTCTTGCGCAGGGTGGCATTGGAGTTCAGACCGGGCAGACGCATGCGGTGCAGGGCTGTATAGCTCCAGTATTTCCAGCGGGAGGAGGTGTCTACATGGCGGATGATTCCCGTTTCCGGGTGAATGTAATAGACGCTCCGGTCCGGGTCGTCCACCGTTATCTTCCAGACGGGAAGCTGGGGTCGTCCGCGATACATATTGCTCATGTCGCGATAGTAGGTCTCGAAATGTTCGAGCCGGGAGATACGTATGCCGGGGATATGTTGTGAAGAATCACGCTGGGAGGTATAAATGCTTTCCACGCCTTTCAGGATTTCTTCTTCGGAGAGTTGTAACGGACGCGGCAGGCTGTCGGCGGCATCGATGTAATACTCGTTTTTTCTATCTTTTACGATGTAGTAGGGATGTTCGCGGAAGTTGCGCCACTCTATCTGCAAAGCTTGGGGATAGGCAGCTATGACACGGCGGTAGTCCAAGGGGTAATCCTCCGGTTGTGGGGCACGGGCATGGAGCGTGCGTGTGGCGCTGCCTTTCTTCAGTGCCGGTTTATGAATCCATTCGGGAATGTCTGCCAGAGACATCATGCCGCTGAAGGTGAAGGTCAGTACGAAGATGCCGAAAAAGATTCCGCTGACGTAGTGCCAGTGATACCATCTTTTTCGGTAGGGGGAGAACTTGGGATGGCGGCTTCGGTGCGTCTTACGCCATACATCCACAGTTACCCAAATGCCGGCAATGACCATGAGACAACCCAGAGCTGTGAGCCAGATGACGGTCTTAGTCCAAAGGACGGTGTCCTGCCGCAGCCAGGTGAAGTATACCCAGTGGGGAATGGCACCCAGCCATGCCCAGAAGCGTTCGCTTCTGTTGGAGAACTGCAAGGCCTCACCGTTTTGTGAACTCAGATAGAGCTGTGTCCCGGCATCGTCGGCAAAGTATATTTTATAAATGGGCATTTCCTTTTTCAGTTCAGCGAAGGGAATCCATTGGTCCAGAGAGTGGAGGGTGTCGATACGGGTAATGGGAGAAGAACACCACAAAGCTGCTGTCCGGTGCAGGTGTTCACTGTCCAGAGAGGGTCGTGAGATGGTGGAATCGGCAAGGAAATGAAGCGTGCCTTTTGTGGTACTAAAGCTGAACTCGGGGTGTCCGGCATTGAGGTTCAGTATCGTAGACCTGACCTTTACGCCACGGGGCAGGCGGGCTGTGACGGAGGAGATGTCCGGAAGTGAGTCTCCGGTTTGGGAGAGCATATCCAGCTTTTGCATTTTCTCTTTGGCGCTGACACGGGGAAAGCGGTGGTACATCATCACGAAGGCGGAGAGGAACCACATGAGAAATAGGATACAGAGCAAAGTGCCCAGTATCCTATGAATAGAGTACATCAGTTTGGTGATAACATTCATTGTCGTTCGCGTTTTTCCTGCAAAAGTACAAGATGATTCAAGAACACTAAATACCCACTAATGGGTATATTATTCTGTGTCTTTTCCGGTAGCATAGGCCGCCTTCTTCGTCATGATGTCCAGCATGCGGTGCTTCAGTCCGAAACGGATATGGTCAATGAATATTTCTTGAATTTCCGGAATTTGTCCCAGTCCTTCCAGTTGTGCACTGACGGTGAAGCCTTCTTTCTCGAGCATCTCCTTCCACTCTCCGGCAATGTCGTTTTTGGCATGGTCTCCGGCAACAAACATGAAGGGTATGAGGGTCACACGTTTGGCTTTCCCGGCTTTCAGTTGTGCCAGCATGGTGTCAAAGGTTGGATAACCTTCGATGGTGCCCACATGGAAATTGGTCAGTCCGCCTGCTTTCAGCATATAGTCCATCTGACTGTAGATGGCGGTACTGGGGGTATAGGTGCCGTGGCCCACAAGGACGAAGTGTTCTTTGGTAGCTTTCTTGCTTTGTGCCGGGGCGTTGTAGCGGTTCCCCAGAATACTTGCCACTTTCTCTGCATCTTCGATAGAGTAGAGCAGGGGAGTACCTACACGTATTTCCTTGAAGAAGGGTAGTGCGTTTTCCACATCCCGGCGGAGGGATTCCATTTCTACTCCGTCAATGATGTTGGTACTCTGTACGATGAGGTGTGTGTAACCTTCGCTGCGCAGTTTCAGCATGGCATCCAGTGGAGTCAGCTTCGTGATGCCGCGCTCTTTCAAGCGGCGGATGATGATGCGCGACGTATAGGCTTCTTGGAACTTCAACTCCGGGAAGGCGGCTTGTGCCTTGGCGTTGATGGCATCAATGGTGAGGGCGCGGGTATCGTCGTGCGTAGTGCCGAAGTGCACCATGAGCAGGGCGGCTTTGTCGCCGGGTTTCATACTTGCAAGCATATCGCTGTGCTCGTAGTTGCCTCCCCCGTGCGCATGGCAGAGGAGGAGGAAATTACAAAGGAATAAAAAGACAAACAAATTCTTCATAAATACTGATGCTTGTTTTAATCGTTCTCTATGACACGTATCATATCGAAGTAGAAGCGTCCGTCCACTTCGGCTCCTTTCTCTACATTACCGGTCTTGATGTCATAGATGTAGATAACGGCGTTGGCATCTTCTTCAGTGTTTACACCAATGTATGCTTTGTTGTTGAAGATGACAGAACGCTGTGAGAAGCGACCGCCGCTGTAACCGATTTCCTTGCCATCATAGCTTAAGCGTGTCTTGGTTCCGGTGGTAAGATCGAGGATGGCGTAGTAGTGAGAGTAAGCGTCGATGCCGGGTTGCTTATCTGCAGCGGGTCTATCGGCATTGTCATTACGTGCATACACTAAGGCTTTGTTCCCTTCCAGATATTGAATGGTCAGCAATTTGCCGTCGGCATTGGGATAGCCGTTGTAGGAAGCGTCGAATTCTGTTTCGCCTTTGTTGATACGTAGCAGGATGCCTTTGAAAAAAGCGTTATCTTCTTCGTGGAAACAAGCTAGGTAGAGATTGTCTGCTTCGTCGTACATTACGCAGTTTTGCATCAGTTCTCCGTAAGCGCTTCCTGCCATTTCGCATTCGATGGGAGAGAGTACATCTTTTTCTACTTCCATGGTAGAGGGGTTGATAATGGCTGTATGGAAGTTAGGCTCTTGCTGGTCTATATTCGTCAAACCGTCTGTCTCTTTCCAATAGTAGAAGTAGTACAATCTGTTGTCTGATTTGCGGTAGGTGAGGATACCGGAGCTTGTCAGTTTGAGCCAGTTGGTGGGGGCTGGTATGTTGAGTTCACCTTCAGCAAGGATAGTCAAGTCCTCTGCGTTCAGTTTCGTATAAAGAATCTTGTCCTTCTTACCATTGGTAGACATGATGACGAGTGTGTTGTCATCAATCCAGGCATGTGTGTAGGAACGTACCTTATAGCTGTTGGCCTTGAAAGGACGTTCTGCAATAACCTGAACTGCATTGTTCTTGATTTGATATTTTACGAAACGGTCGTTGGTTGCGGGTATTTGGTAGTAATATTTTCCTTTTGAGATAGTCTCCATGGAATAATCTCCCAGTTCCGAACCTTCTCTTTTCACAGTGATGACACCCTGCTCTGTGGCCAATGAGTTGACGCTATGGACAATAGTGGTATTCTTGCTACTCATCCCACCGTGTTTGTCTACGGTGACAAATAGGTCGAAGTGATAGTTATCCTCATTGACTTCCGGGTCGGGATTAGGATTAGGTTCCGGGTCATCATCGGAACACGCTGTGAATGACAGTGCCATCATGGCAGCCATAAAGGCAATCAGTGTAAATTTGAATTTTCTCATTTTGAATGAATTATTAAATGATTAGTTAATGAATAGTCTGAATTTAGCAAAAAAAGCACGTCCGGGCTTCTGCAGCTTGTAGTTGTCATAGGCTGTCTTGTCGAGGAAGTTGGTACACTCCAAAGCCAGATTATAGCGTCCGCGTCTCCATGAGTAAGTGATGTCGGCATTACAGATGTGCTGGGCGGGAATGCGTGCCTTGTTATCATATGCGCCGTAAGCTTCCCAGGTCAGGAAGTACCAGTGTACCCACTGATAGGTACAACCCAGGCGCAATCTGCTTTCGGGCAGGGCAATGTTGCGGAAGGTATAATAAGCCTCTACGCTACCGAATAGCCACGGGCGGTTGGGCACACGGTTGTTATAGGTGGCAGAGGGCTTTCCGTCACCCTTGTACTTCTGCTGGTCGCGAGTGTCCTGGTAGCTGACGTTTGTGGCGAGTTGCAGTCTGCCTTGCCAGTCGTAGCGCATTTCCCCTTCCGCACCTTTTACATGGACAGCCGGGACGTTGGTATATTGCATTGTACCCTCTTTCTCGGCAATGCTGGTCTGAATGTAGTTGTCTACCTTACGGAAAAATCCGCTCATCTCATAATAGAATGTATGTCCATTGCCCGGGTGCCATGTGCCGAACAGAGAGGCATTGAAGTTGTTGCTGTTTTCCGGTTTCAGTGCCACGTTGGCATAGATGGTGGTACCGTTTCCCAACAGCTCGCGGGCGATGGGCAGTCTTACGCTATGCTCGTAGGATACTTTGATGGATAAAGGTTCCACGATGATATACCGGAGTCCGGCACCGTAACCCAGGTAGTTCTTGGTGGTGGAGCCTTGCACATCCTTCGAGCCGGTCACGCTGGATTGGTCGGTCTGCCGGATATTGGGATGGTTGATGTAGTCTTTTATGAAGAATACGTTTTCCATCTTGCCATCCAACAGAGACTGGTTGTAGGAGAGTCCCAGGATATGTTTGGTAACCACATCTTTTGACGGCTCGAAGCTGGTATCAAGGTCATCGAAGCGGTCGTTTCCGGTACGGCTCAAATGGTAGTTCAGATTAAAGCTGTGATGGGTATTCAGCTGATAGTCCAGGTTGGTGCGCATGATGGTGAGCGGACGCTTGTAGTGGCGCATGGATGGTTCTTTGCCCATAATCTCGTTGCGCTGGCTCACGATGTATCCTCCGTCCCAATAGTACTTCCGATAGGCAGTGTCCACGGTCAAGGAATGGTCCCAGGTGTGGGAGAGGGAGGCATTCAGTTGCATGTTCTTCAGGATGAAGTTGTACTTCTGATAGCGGGCAGAGATGTTCCAGGAATCGGAATTCCTTTCTGCCATTCCGTATACTTTGTTTTGAACAGACCCCGTCTGCAGTTCCTTGTCTGTTTTTGAATAGGAGGCGGAAACAAAGAAGGCATCAGCCCAGGATTTGTTGACAAATCCGGCTTCCACCTGTGCCAGTAGAGAGAAGTAGCCGTCATGAAAACGCTTGGGATTGCCATATATGAAGTTGTCCCCGCTTTCGTCGCGCATCTGTACATTCTTCATTCTATAATCGTTTTTGGAGTAGTTGATGCCAACGGTGGGCCGGACTATTAGTCCGGTTTTCTTTTCTACGAACTGTGCATTCAAGTCTGCCTTGTGGGTATGGAAGGAGCCGATGCCGTAAGATACATCCAGATAATCCTTTTTTTCCTGCTTTGTAATGATATTGATGGTGCCGCCCAGTGCATCTGTTCCCAAGCTGGCAGGGACTACTCCTTTGTATATCTCAATCCGGTCTATGATGTTAATGGGTAAGTTGGCGAGGGAAACACCGCTTCCTTTGGTGTCCAGTGGCATTCCGTCCAGAAAGTAGCGGATTGAATTTCCGGACAAGCCGTTGATGGAGAGGTCGAAGTCCGAGCCAACCCCGCCTTCCTCTCTCACCTTGATGCCCGTTGTACGGTTCACCAGGTCGTTGAGGTTATTTAGTGAGTTTACTATCGGCTTGATGTCGAGTGCATTGACAGCAAAGGCCCCTTCCTTCACTTTCTGCGTTTGGGTCTTTCCGTATACTTCGACAGAATTCAATGCCACGGCGCTTTCCTGCAATGTGAAATTCTGTTTTTTATCCTGCCGGATGTCGAGGGATTGTTTCACGGTTTGGTAGCCCAGGAAGGAGACGACGAAGGTGTGTTTGCCCGGAGCGACTTGCAGTGAATACTTCCCCCGGTCGTCCGTATAGGTGCCGGAGGTGGTGTTTTCCACAGCGATGGTGGCTTGGGCTATCGGTGTCCCGTGCTGGTCTATGACTTTTCCGGATAAGGTGACCTTATTCTGTGCCATACTACCTGCAGGCAGTAGGCAGATAAATGTAAATAGCAGTCCTGTGATGAATCTCATTTCAGTTCCTTATAAGCGTTCGTAACTTGCCCTCAAGGAAAAATGAACAAAGAGAAAGATTCCTTTATATGGATAAAGAATGCCTCGACTCAATGTTTTGTTGCTTTATTCCCCGAAAGCACTAAAACTATGTTGTCTTGGCAGGTCTTCTGACTTATCCCTCTTTGAATGCCTTCCCATCCGCTGGGCGGACAGTGGCTTGTAGAATATTCAAAGATTTTGGAAGGACTTACAGCAGCGGGTCTGTTCAGGATTTGCACCTGATTCCCTTTTTCATCACTCATCTCCAACAGAACCGGGAGAGGTGAAACCAAAACTGGGACAAAGATAACAAAAACTATTAGGTTTGCGAATACTCCTGATAATTTTTGTTATCTTTGCCCGCGAATTGGTTCCGGATGCATGTTTCCATCATCTGGATTAAAAGGGAATCGGGTGTAAATCCCGGACAGTCCCGCTGCTGTGAAGCTCCGTTTATATCATGAAAAACACCCTTGCCACTGATATGCATTGAAATATCGGGAAGGCTTCAGGATTAGGAGTCAGTCAGAAGACCTGCCATTCATTAAAGGCTGCCTTTGCTCGTGGGTTAGGAAGACAGTACGAAGATATTAGTTGAACATTTAAACAAGAAATGGAATGCCTTTGTTAAAGGTATGTCCGCATTGTGGTGTGACTATATATATCCTTTATATATTAAAGAAAAAGTAAAATGATTAAGAAAGTATTGATTGCCAACAGAGGTGAGATTGCCTTGCGCGTCATGCGTTCGTGCCGGGAGATGGGACTGCTTACGGTTGCGGTCTTCTCCGAGGCCGACCGCACCTCTCATCATGTGGCATATGCCGATGAGGCTTATCCGATAGGACCGGCCGTGGCAAAAGAGAGTTATCTGAATATTGAAAAAGTGATTGCCACGGCAAAGCGATGCGGTGCCGATGCCATCCATCCGGGTTACGGCTTTTTGTCGGAGAACTCGGAGTTTGCACGCCGTTGCAAGGAGGAAGGGATTATCTTTATCGGTCCCGCCGCCGAGACGATGGAGGCGATGGGCGACAAGATAGCTGCCCGCAAGCGAATGATTGCGGCAGGCGTACCCGTGGTTCCCGGAACGGAACAACCTTTGCAGAGTGCCGAAGAAGCCGTGCGCATCTGCAACGAGATAGGTTATCCCGTGATGCTGAAGGCGTCTATGGGTGGCGGTGGTAAAGGTATGCGCCTTATCCATAACGAGAGCGAAGTGGTGGAAGCCTACAACACGGCACGCTCCGAGTCCATGTCCTCCTTTGGAGACGACACGGTCTATCTGGAAAAGTTCGTGGAAGAACCCCACCACATCGAGTTCCAGATATTGGGCGACAACCACGGCAACGTCATCCACCTCTTCGACCGCGAATGCTCCGTGCAGCGTCGCAATCAGAAGGTGGTAGAAGAAAGCCCGTCACCCTTCCTTACGCCGGAATTGCGCCGGGAGATGGGAGAGAAGGCGGTTGCCGCAGCCAAGGCAGTAAACTACTCCGGTGCAGGTACCATCGAGTTTCTGGTAGACAAGAACCGTCGGTTCTACTTCCTCGAAATGAATACGCGCTTGCAAGTAGAGCACCCCATCACGGAAGAAGTGGTAGGCGTGGACCTGGTGAAAGAGCAAATCCGCATTGCTAACGACGAGGTGCTGCACCTCAAGCAGGAGGAACTGTTCCAGCGCGGCCATGCTATAGAGTGCCGCATCTGTGCCGAAGATACGGAAAACAACTTCATGCCGTCTCCCGGTGTCATCAAGCAACTGACGGAGCCGAACGGAATCGGTGTGCGTATAGACAGCTATGTGTACGACGGCTATGAGATTCCCATCTACTACGACCCTATGATAGGTAAGCTCATCGTATGGGCAACCACCCGCCAGTATGCCATCGAGCGTATGCGCCGTGTGCTCTACGAGTACAAAATTACGGGCGTAAAGACCAACCTTGCCTATCTGAAGCGCATCATGCACGTGCCCGACTTTGTGAAGGGAGAGTACAACACCCTCTTTATCGAGAAGAACGCCCGCATGCTGGTACGCACCAACACTGCCAACGAAGAGTTGGAGAACATAGCCATGATAGCTGCCTATATGGACTATCTGGTTAATCTGGAGGAGAATGTTTCGGCACAGCTACCCGATGCCCGCCCCATCAGCCGTTGGAGGGAATTTGGCTTGCAGAAGGGAGTGCTCAGGATTTAAGGAATGGATAATTGATAATGGATAATTGATAATGGATAATTAATAATGGAAATACATATAGGAGACCGTATCGCAGACATTACCCTGGTGGGTAAGGAAGGGAATAAGGTACAACTTACCATTGACGGAAAGCCCTACGAAGTGGACATTGTGATGGCAGAGAACGGAAGTTGCTCCATCCTGCACAACGGAAACTCGTTCAACGCAGGCCTTGTGCGCGGCGAGGGCGGCAAGAGTTATGACATCAGCATGCTCCAGCGTTCCTTTCATGTGGACATCGTGGACACGCAAGCCAAGTATCTGCACATGAAGAAAGGAGCCGACGAGAAGCAGGGCGACAAGATTCTGGCGCCGATGCCGGGCAAGGTAGTGAGCATCCCCGTCAAGGTGGGCGACCGACTGGCTGCCGGAGACATTGCCGTGGTGCTGGAAGCCATGAAGATGCAGAGTAACTATAAGGTAAATGCCGACTGCATCGTCCGCAACATCCTCGTGGGCGAGGGCGAACCGGTAAATGCCAACCAAGTATTGATTGAATTGGAGTTGATAAAGGAGGAATAATCCCGAGTCGCATTCAGTCCGTATATTATAAATCACTAAATTGTAAATGCAAATATGAACAGAGAAGAAATATACCGCCAGTTTGAGGAACTGGATAAACGTGCCTCGCTGGGTGGGGGCGTAGACAAGATAGAGAAACAACACGCCTCCGGCCGCATGACTGCCCGCGAACGTATTGACATGCTGCTGGACAAAGGCTCGTTCAATGAGCTGGACAAGTTCGTGAACCACCGTTGCACCAACTTCGGCATGGAGAAGAAACAGATTGCCGGAGACGGCATGGTGTCCGGTTACGGAAAGATAGACGGCCGCCTTGTATTTGTCTATGCCTACGACTTCACGGCGCATGGCGGTTCGCTCAGCGAGACGAATGCCGCAAAGATTGTAAAGGTGCAGCAGCTTGCCCTGAAGAACGGTGCTCCCGTCATTGCCCTCAACGATTCGGGCGGCGCACGCATCCAGGAAGGTGTGAACAGCTTGGCAGGCTATGCCTCCATCTTCTATCAGAACACCATTGCGTCGGGTGTCATTCCGCAGATATCCGCTATTCTGGGTCCGTGTGCCGGTGGGGCATGCTACTCTCCGGCGCTTACCGACTTTATCTTCATGGTAAAGGAGCAGAGCCACATGTTTATCACCGGTCCGGACGTGGTAAAGACCGTGACCCACGAGGAGGTGGACAAGGAGGAACTGGGCGGTGCCTATACGCATAGCAGCAAGAGCGGCGTTACCCACTTCATGTGCAATACGGAGGAGGAGACACTGATGAGCATCCGCGAGCTGCTGAGCTTCCTGCCGTCCAACAATATGGAGGATGCTCCCTTCACTCCCTGCTCCGACGATATCCATCGCCGGGTAGAGGCGCTTCAGACCGTCATTCCTGAGGACCCGAACATGCCCTATGACATCAAGGATATTATAGAACCGGTGCTGGACAACCAGTACTTCTTCGAAGTGATGCCTCACTTTGCCAAGAACGTCGTTATCGGTTTCGGTCGTCTGAACGGGCGTTCGGTAGGTATCGTGGCAAACCAACCTGCCTATTTGGCGGGTGTGCTCGATATTGATGCCAGCGACAAGGCGGCACGTTTCATTCGTTTCTGCGACTGCTTCAACATCCCGCTGATAACCTTCGAAGATGTTCCTGGCTTCTTGCCCGGAACGATGCAGGAGCACAACGGCATCATCCGCCACGGCGCCAAGATTGTCTATGCCTATGCCGAGGCCACCGTGCCCAAGATAACGCTGATTACCCGCAAGGCATACGGCGGCGCCTACATCGTGATGTCCAGCAAGCCGACGGGTGCCGACGTGAACCTGGCTTATCCGCAGGCGGAAATTGCCGTGATGGGTGCCGAGGGTGCAGTGAACATCCTCTACCGCAAGTCCTCTGCCGAAGAGAAGCAGGAGATTATCAAGGAGTACGAAAGCAAGTTCTCCAACCCTTACCGCGCCGCCGAGCGTGGCCTCATAGACGAGGTCATCATGCCGCGCGATACCCGCTACAAGCTGGTGCAGGCATTGGAGATGGCGCACAACAAGAATCAGAGCAATCCACCGAAAAAGCACGGCAACATGCCTTTATAATAGTAGTTATTTTTTATGTGTGAAATGCGTATCCCCGGAGAAGTGATTTCTGTGGGGATACACTTTTTAAATAGAGAATTAAGAATTAAACAATAAGGCTGAAAAGTAAAAACTAAAGATAGAAACTATGGAACTATTAAGAAACCTCTTTGAGGGTTATCCCAATCTTTGGGGCGGAGGAGTGGCACACTCTGTCCTGATTCTGTCCCTGGTCATCACCTTCGGTATCATGCTGGGCAAGTTGAAGGTGGCGGGTATCTCGCTGGGTGTCACCTGGATTTTGTTTGTGGGCATTGTCTTCGGACATTTCGACATGAACCTCGACGAACATCTGCTGCACTTCCTGAAGGAGTTCGGCTTGATACTGTTTGTCTATTCCATCGGTCTGCAAGTGGGACCGGGATTCTTCTCCGCTTTCAAGAAGGGCGGACTTACGCTGAACATGGTAGCAATGCTTTCTGTCTTCCTCAGCGTGGTTATCACCATTGTGTTGCACTTTGCCACCGGAATCCCCATTACTACGATGGTGGGTATCTTGTCCGGAGCCGTGACCAATACCCCCGGTCTGGGTGCTGCCCAGCAGGCAAACAGTGACCTCAACGGGGTGGATGCTCCGGAAATCGCACTCGGATATGCCGTTGCCTATCCGCTGGGTGTGGTGGGCTGCATCTTGGCGCTGCTTGCCTTGAAGTTCTTCATGCGGATTAATACCCAAAAAGAAGAGGAGGATGCCGAGCACGGGCTGGGTCATCTGCAGGAGCTGACCGTGCGTCCCATATCGGTAGAGATACGCAATGAGGCAATAGACGGCAAGCGGATCAGAGATGTGAAACCATTGTTGAACCGTGCGTTTGTCATCTCCCGCATCCGGCACACCGGCAGTCAGGAAACAGAACTGGCGAATGCCGATACGGTGCTGCACATGCAGGATGAAATTCTGTTCATTGCCAACCCGAAAGATGTGGAGGCCATTGTTGCCTTCTTCGGAAGAAAAATTTCGGTGGAGTGGGAACGGGAGGACAAGAACTTGATTTCACGCCGCATCCTCATCACCAAGCCGGAACTGAACGGCAAGTCTCTGTCTCAGCTCAAGATACGTAACAACTTCGGTGCCTGCATCACCCGTATCAACCGTTCGGGCGTGGATCTGGTGGCAACTCCCCACTTGCAGTTGCAGATGGGAGACCGTGTGACGATTGTAGGCAGTGAGCTTGCCGTGAGTCATGCGGAGAAGGTGCTGGGTAACTCGCTGAAGCGTCTCAACCATCCCAACTTGATTCCTATCTTCCTGGGTATTGCCCTGGGATGTATCTTGGGCAGTCTGCCGTTCATGTTCCCCGGCATTCCCCAACCCGTGAAACTGGGACTGGCCGGTGGACCGTTGGTGGTTTCCATCCTCATCAGCCGTTTCGGGCCTCAATATAAGCTGATAACCTACACGACGATGAGTGCCAATCTGATGATACGCGAAATCGGTATCGCCTTGTTCCTGGCCTGCGTGGGGTTGGGTGCAGGAAAGGGATTCATCGATACCATTATCTACGAAGGCGGCTATGTGTGGATTGGCTATGGGGCCATCATCACGGTCGTTCCGTTGCTGGTGACAGGATTCATGGGGCGCTATTTCTGGAAGCTGAACTACTATACGCTGATAGGTGTGCTGTCCGGAGCTAACACCAATCCGCCTGCATTGGCCTATTCCTCGGACTTGACATCCTGCGATGCCCCTGCGGTGGGATACGCCACAGTCTATCCGCTGGCTATGTTCCTGCGGGTGCTGACGGCTCAGTTGCTGATACTGGCGTTGGCGTAGTTTCACCATAGATAATCTATGGTACATAGGTTGATTTGATAACAAGTAATGTAAAGGGAGCTAACAAGTAATGTTAGGCTGCTTTACATTACTTGTTATTTTTGTTTGTAGTATTCCTCCGCTTGTGCCAGTGTCTCCGGTTTGCCGATGTCGAACCAGCGGAATCCTTGCAGCGGATAGCCTTGTATATGCACCTTTGTGCAGGCGGACAAGTAGAAAGGAATGATGGAGAACTTGCCGTCCCACTGCCCATCGTCCATCAGGTGGAAGAGGGAGGGGGAGATGATGTGGATACCTCCGAAGGCGAGTTCCCGGTACTTCGTTTCCCGGTAGTCGAAGCCTGCCGGTTTCACCTCTCCGGTGGACTTGTTTATCCAGCCGTGCAGGTGGTAGTCGTCGTCAAAAAGGAGATAGCGGGAAGTCTTGCGCTCGCTCACAAGCAGGGTAGACTCCGCATCGCTCTCCAGATGGTGGCGGTAGAGACCTGCAAGGTCAATGTCCGTCAGAATATCCGCGTTGTGCACCAGGAAAGGTTCTTGTCCGTCCAGAAAGGGGCGTGCCTTTTTGATGCCTCCTCCGGTGTCGAGCAGCATGCCGCGTTCGTCGCTGATGTGAATCTCCGTGCCGAAGTTGTCGTGGGCACGGAGGAAGTCGATAATCTGCTCCCCGAAGTGGTGGATATTGACCGTTATCTCGTTGAATCCTGCTTCCTTCAACCGCAGTATCACCCGTTCCAGCATGGGTTTTCCTGCTACGGGAACGAGGGCCTTGGGCATGTGGTCCGTCAAGGGGCGCAACCGGGTGCCCAGGCCGGCGGCGAAAATCATGGCTTTCATATTGGCATATTCTCACATTAGCACATTAAACTTTGGCCTTAAACGTCTGTTCAATATTCTGTTCTCTATGTATCAGGTTCACTTGCACGCCGAACTTCTTGTGCAGATGTTCCGCCAGGTGTTGTGCCGAGTACACGGAGCGGTGCTGTCCGCCGGTGCAGCCGAAGCAGACAGACAGATTGGTGAAGCCGCGTTCCATGTAGCGCTTCACGGAAGCGTCGACAAGGGCGTAGGCATGCTCCAGGAATACGGCTATCTCGCCGTCGTCTTCCAGGAAGCGGATAACGGGTTCGTCCAGTCCCGTGAAGGGTTTGTAACGCTCGTACTTGCCGGGGTTGTTCACAGCGCGGCAGTCAAAGACGAAACCTCCTCCGTTGCCCGTGGAATCTTCGGGGATACCTTTTTTGTAGGCAAAGCTGGTGACTTTCACCACGAGGCGGCGCTTTTGCAGGTCGTCTGTAAACTGTTTCAGCTCGGTGAGTTCGCGCAGAATCCGGCAGAGGTAGGGATATTCGGGATAAGGCTCTTGGAGCAGCTGGCGCAGGTTCTCGATGGCGAAGGGGACACTTTGTATGAAGTGGGGCTTCTTCTCGAAGTAACCGCGGAAACCATAGGCACCCAGCACCTGCATGGTGCGGAACAATACGAAGTGGCGAAGCTGGGCATAGAAATAAGCCTCGTCCACGGGCTGGTACTTGCGCAAGGCGTCGATGTATTCCTTCAGCAACTCTTGGCGCAGGCTGTCGGGATAGTTTGCTTTGGCCTGCCACAAGAAGGAGGCAACGTCGTAGTAGACCGGACCTTTGCGTCCGCCCTGGAAGTCGATGAGCCACGGTTCGCCGTCCTTTATCATGACGTTACGGCTCTGGAAGTCGCGGTACATGAAGGTGGCGGAGCTGCTACGGAGCAACACGTCTGCCATCTTCTGGAAGTCGTCTTCCAGCCGGTCTTCCTGGAAGTCCATTCCCGTAGCCTTGAGGAAGCAGTATTTAAAGTAGTTCAAGTCCCACAGAATGCTGCGGCTATTGAACTCTGCCTGCGGGTAGCAGTAGGAGAAGTCCATGCCGTCGGCTCCGGCAAACTGTACGGCAGGCAGCAGACGGATGGTCTTGCGCAGTAACTGCTTCTCATCCTCGCCGAATACGCTGGTCTTGCGGCCTTTTTCGATGGCATTGAATAGGAGCGAGTCGCCCAGGTCTTCTTGCAGATAATAGATATCATCTTCGGAGCGGATGAACACTTGCGGTACGGGCAGCCCTTTCTGTCGGAAATGTTCTGCCATGTAGAGGAAGGCGCGGTTCTCCTCCACAGACTCTCCGCTGACGCCGATAAGTGTAGGACTTCCGATGAGGCGGAAGTAACGGCGGTTGGAGCCGGAGGAGGGGAGTTCGTCAATCTGTTCCGGTTCGTGTCCGGTATGTGCGATGTAGAGTTTCTTAAGTTCTTCGGTTATCATGGTGGTATGTTTTATTTTTGCAGCTAAGATAAAACTTTTGTCTGAGATATGCTTACCTTTGCAGGAGGAAAATATTTAATTTGATAGCTTCATAATGGATTCCATTCCTCAGTTTCTCATAGCCGCCCCTACATCGGGCAGTGGAAAGACCACCGTCAGTCGTGGACTGATGGCATTGTTTGTGAAGAAAGGTCTGAAGGTGCAGCCTTTCAAGTGCGGTCCCGATTATATAGATACTAAGTATCACGAGGCGGTATGTGGCCGTCCTTCCATCAATCTGGATACTTTCATGGCATCTCCGGAGCATGTCCGCAGTCTGTATGCACGCTATTCGGCAGATGCTGATGTTGCCGTGGTCGAGGGGATGATGGGGATGTACGACGGGTACGACCGCGACCGGGGCTCGTCGGCAGAAGTGGCACGGCTCTTGGGTATTCCTGTGGTGCTGGTGGTCGATGCCAAGTCGGCTGCCTATTCCATGGCTCCTTTGTTGTCGGGGTTCATCAATTTCCGTCCGGATATACGTATTGCGGGAGTTATCTTCAATCGTGTCGGCTCACCCCACCACTACCGGATGCTGCAGGAGGTCTGTGAAGACTTGAACGTGACTTGTCTGGGCTATCTGCCCAAACGGAAGGAACTGGAGCAGGAGTCACGCCATCTGGGGCTGGATTTCAGCCGTTCTAAGGAGACGGAGGGGCTGGACATGCTGGCAGGCTTGCTGGAGGAACATGTGGACTGGGAACTGCTACTCTCGACAATCGGGCTTCCATTGCCTGCGGCGGCTGTGGAGGAGAAGTCGGTACTATCAGAGCCGGGGAAGCTGCATATCTCGGTAGCGCGCAACGAAGAGTCCTTTTCCTTCCTCTATGCGGAGCATCTGGATATTCTGCGCTGTATGGGCACGGTCACTTTCTTCAATCCGGAGCAGGACCGGGCTATTCCGCAAGAGACGGATTTGCTCTATCTGCCCGGCGGCTATCCCGAGAACCGTCTGGAGGAACTTGCCGGGGCAAGGCTTGCCAGGGAGTCTATCCGCAGCTATATAGAGGCTGGTGGCAGGACGCTGGCAGAATGCGGGGGGATGATATATCTTTCGCAGTCCGTTCTTTCTGATGGGGATACGGACGGGGGAGGCAGTGATACAGACGGAAGAAGCACCGGGAACAGTGTAAGCAATGTCGGAAATGAGATGGTGGGAGTATTACCTTTCAGCATCACGAACGAGCGTAAACGCAGGAAACTGACATTGGGATACCGTCGGTTCGACTATAACGGATGGCGGCTTAAAGGACACGAATTCCATTATACGCAGCTTGCTGTGCCCGAAGCTGGTGGAAAAGAAAGTGGTGCGTACAGTCTTACTCCCTCGATAGTGCAGGTTTTCAATGCCAGAGGAGAGAAGGTCGCTACTCCCATTTTTCGTTATAAGAACCTGATTGCCAGCTATACACATCTGTATTGGGGCGAGATGGATGTGATGTCTTTGTTCGGTGGAGTCTAATCTTGTAAAACATCTTTTGAATCTGCTGGACTTTCCTTCTTTTTCCTTTCATGTTTTGCTTGAAAAGTCCCGGTATTTCTGCATATTTATATTCCAAATTTGTTTGTATCTTTGCGATAGAGAAAAGGTCTACGGGCTGTGAGGGAGTCCCCTTTACAATCCGGGCTATAGTAGCTGATTTTGAAGAGTTATCCCATGCAGGAAAGTCCTCTACACGTACCTCTGTAAAGGATGAACATCTTAAAATGGAGTTTGTCGATGGTGATTCGATTGGTGTTTTTGCCATAAAGGACGGTGCTATAATGGATGATATTGATAATGCCAAATTGGTTTACAATAGGTCAAGCGGCAGTTGGAATCCGGTGGGAAATGGTACACTTTATTGGTATGATGGAGTGAGTTATGTCGCATACTATCCATATAGGAGGAATATCACAATAGATGTCTCAAAGGGTATGGACGGAGCTATTGCCTCACTGACCGGGAATGAAAAACTGCAACCTTCGAAAGACCAGTCCACAACAGAAAAGCATATTGTCAGCGACTTGTTGATTGCCACCGGCGTACCTGCTATTGACAATTCTTCCGGAATAATCTTGAGCTTGCAGTTTCAACACCAGTTTGCATTGCTTGTGTTGCAACCGCAAGTATACGTAGGTTGTTTTGCTCCTGAAAAGGCAGGCTTTGTTTACCATATGGAATCGAGGGTTTTAGGAACAGACTCGGTAGCTATTAATGTGAGTCTGAATGGTATTACTCCATATCAGATAGATTCTTTGAAATATTGTGCCATTGTTCCGCCACAAGCAAATGCACGGGTTACCGGAAACTATACGACTACCAATGGAAGAGATGATACGAATATAAAGATAAATTATTCGGGTAGCTCCATCACTCTTGTTTCTGGAAAATGCTATACTCTGAAAGTTATCAGTCCCGTACCCGGTAAAGGAAGTATAGAAAGAAAGCTTTATCCCGGGGATTTTATCTTTCAGAACGAAATCGATAGAAGAATAGAGGTACATCCAGGAAATGGAATGTTGGAAGAAGATGGGAAAATCTATGATTATAAAAATGCTATCGGAATGGTAATTACTTGCGATCCGAAAAGGATGACAGACAAGAAGTGCAATGAAAAGGGATGGAATCATGCCTATGTGATGATGTTGGATAGTTTGAAAGAAGGGAATTGGGGACCGGTGGATTTAATCGAAGTGGGTATTGACACAATATCAATAGCTGATGTAAAGTCAAAGCATGATTTTAGTAGAATCAAGAATAACATGAATGGCTACTCTGAAACTTTACAGATGCTGGCAAATCATGAGGGTGATGCATCTTTTGTAAGCGACTGTCGTGCTTTTTATCTGGTGAAAACTTACAATAACAGCAATAAGGTACCGGATGGGATTGAACGCAGTCCGTGGTTTCTGCCAAGTATAGGGCAATGGTTTGATATGTTGGTGAATATTTGTGGAAGATCTCCGGAAAACTTCCAACACAATACCGGTAATGGTTTACAAGATGAAAAGTGGGGACAGGAAACGTTAGATAAATTAGAAGGACAGTTATCCAAAGTTGGTAAATCGTTACCGCAGTTTAACGTGAACTACAGACTTGGTTTCAGTTGCAGTTCTCAATATGATAAAGATAGAAGCTGGATGCTTCTCTGGCATATTGATGATCCCTTATATAAGTGGGAAAGGGTTTGCTTACAAGGATATAATAAGACTTCTGCATGGCATGTCCGGCCGTTTTTTGCATTTTAATCATTCCTTGATTAAAAATAGTCCTAATCTAAGTTTGAATTCATTATGAAAAAGTCCGGATAGCGCATTGATATTTTATGTAATTTCGTTTGTGTTCTCGAAATAGTGGAGTATCTTTGTTTTCATTTAAATATATTATGATTATGAAACTGAATACTTATCGCTTGTCTTCTTTGGAAGACCCTACTGATGAACAACTGCATGCTTTGATGGAACAAGTGGCTGTTGCGGCCCGTGAAAGTTCTCGCAAGGCAAAAAGAGAATTGGAGCGGAGAATGCAAGAGGTGAGAGAAAAATTGAAAGCATATAGAGCTAAAAATGTAAGTGATATATCCATGTGATGAACGAAAAAAATCCGACACTTTGTATAGTAGCTGGTCCGAATGGTTCGGGTAAAACTTCTACGACAGTGCAACTGCTTCATAATGAATGGGCAGAAAATAGCCTTTACATTAATCCTGATAATATAGCGCAAGAACAATATGGTGATTGGAATTCTCCCGTTGCAGTATTGAAGGCAGCAGAATTGGCGACTAAAATGCGTTATGAGTGTTTAAGGAAAAGGCAAGATTTTGTATTTGAAACAGTCTTTTCCTCAGACGAAAAACTTGCATTTGTTGAAGAAGCAAAAAAAGCAGGATTTTTTATTCGCATTTTTTTTGTCTGTACAAATAATCCTGAGATAAATGTACGGCGTATTACACAGCGCTATTTGAATGGAGGGCATGAAGTTCCCATTTCCAAAATTATTTCCCGTTATTATAAATCGTTATTGAATATAGGCAAAGCAATATCCTTGGTTGATAGGGTATATGTCTACGATAATTCAATAGAAAATCAAATTCCTCGATTATTGTTCCGCACTGTAAACGGGACCCTCTTCAAACAATATGTAGAGGAAATCCCGCAGTGGGCACAGTTCCTTATCAAATAGAGAATGAAAAGAGTCTATACCAAAACTGGAGACAAAGGAACAACAGGTATTCATGGTGGCATGCGCGTGCCGAAAGACGATATCCGTATCGAGGCAAACGGATGTCTTGATGAATTGAATGCCGTGATTGGTATCGTGCGCTCCATGCTGGCGGCAAAAGATGCCTGGCAGGAGTTGCTGCATGCTGTCCAGCGGGAACTGATGGTGGTGATGAGCCATGTGGCCACTCCCTCGGGAGTGGTGAACCCTAATCCGCTTTCTGCCGCAGAGCTCACGCTGCGCTGTGAGCAGGAGATGGATGCCATGACCGTCCTGCTGACGGACAACGGCTACTTCCTTTTGCCTGGTGGCACTCCCATATCAGCCCAACTGCAGTTTGCCCGTACCGTGGCCCGCCGTGCCGAACGCCGTTTGTGGACACTCCATCGCCAAGACCCCGTGAACGAGGATATTCTGCGCTTCATCAACCGCCTTTCGGACTTGTTCTTCGTCATGGCCCGCATGGAGATGCAGCGGCAGGACTGGCCGGAGGAGAAATGGCAAGAGTTTGCCTACAAAAGGAAAAGACAGTAAGCACTTATCGCTAACCGCCGGGAAGCTGTTTTCAGCATAGGGGTTCTATTTGCTGTCCGAGCCTTAAATCATACAGACATGCCCGTACTTCCGCTTCGCTGCCGATATGCTTTCCTGCATCGTCGGACAGCTTCACGCATTCGCGCCATTCCTGGTTGACGTTCATCTTGCATTGCGTCAGTTTCATTACGATGTTGGAGGGCTTGAATCCGGTATCATTCGTCAGATTGGTGCCGATGCCGAAGGAGCAGCGGATTTTGCCCCTGCAATGCTCCTGGATGTCGAGTGCCTTGCCAAAATCGAGCGCATTGCTGAAGACGATGGTTTTAGTGGTAGGGTCGATACCCAGTTCGCGGTAGCGGGCAACGAGCTTGTCGGTGAAATCGAATTCATCGCCGGAGTCGCAGCGTACACCGTCGAATAGTTTGGCCTGCTTGCGGCTCAGGTTACTTAAGAAAATGCCGGAGGTATAGGTATCGGACAGTGCGATGCCCAAGTCACCGTCGTACACGTTCACCCAGTTTTCCAAGGCCATGTAGTTGGCGTGTTTGTAGCCGAACTGTGCGCCGTGGAACATGAACCATTCATGCGGATGCGTCCCCATAGGCTTCATGCCGTATTTCATGGCGAAGTGGCAGTTGGAAGTCCCGGTACAGTATTCGGCGGCTTCCTTCAGACGGTCTATGACTTTGTCCTGTACCTCGAACGAGAAGCGTCTCCGGGTGCCGAACTCCGAAAAATACAGCTGGTGTCGGTTGGAGAGTGCCACCTTTTCGGACAGTTTGCAGAGTATGCCGTCCATGTCGGCCACGTTTCCCAAAGAACGGTTCTTTATTTCGGATACGATGGAAAGCAGGGGGACTTCGTAAAGGGTGGCCTTGTACAGATAGTCCGTGATTTCAATGTTCAGGTGCCGGTCCTCGTCCAGATGGATGCTTACCTTCTCCGGCTGGAAGCGGAAGGAGGAGAGCCACTCCCAATAGACCCTCGGCAGGAAACGGCAGTGGCGGGTCATGTATTCCAGCTCTTCGGCAGTAAGTACGGTCTGTGCCAGGCTGTCCACCGCCTCTTGCAGTTCCTTCAGAAACGTGTCCGTATAGGCGGTGTCGTCTCTGTCCTTGAAGCTGAAAGTGCCCATGGCATAGGGAAACAATTTGATGTAGGCATACGAGGTGGTGAATTTGTAAAGGTCTGTATCGAGTATGGTATGAATCATGGCAAAATATTCTTTAGTTATGATGTTCGATTTTGGGGATGAAGATAGTGAAAATTTCTTATTTGACCAGCCTCTATCTGTTAACAACGGCATATTCCTATTAAACCATGTTATAAATAAGGCTGTTATGAGCAGAAATTTTGGAGAATTCGGAGAACTCCGTATATTTGCAATGTGTTTTTCATAGTATTAGATTTAAGGTTAACAAAAGATTGGCTGTCTGGGATAGATAGCCTTTTTTTATGCCTTCACTTTTCCTTCTCCGTAGAGGTGGCGTGTAGTACAGAGCGCCAAAGTTCCATAGACCAATACTTGTATCCACATTGTCAGCATCTGCGGCCATACGTCGGCCAGCGTTCCACCCATTGAATTCAGTTTTACAAAAGCAAGTACGGCAGGACCTGCCGGAAACAGATAGTGGGCTGTCTGCCAATACCACGGCATCAGCTCCAGCGGATAAGACACGCCCGAAAGGAAGATGTAGCCCACAGAGAAGAAGGCTATCATCAGCAACGGCGCTTCGGAGTCTGTAAACCAGCGGGAGACGGCCAGGGCAAGGAAACTCGTGCCCAGCAGGAAGGGTATCATCATTGTGACGATGTCTCCTCCGCTGCCGATGTGTGGGATGCAGAACAGGTGCGGCAACAGTCCCAGCAGGAATAGGGAAAACACCACGTAGAGCATGAAGTATACGAAGGTCCTGCCTCCGACAATCCGTAATGTATCCTTCAATGAGTCGGCACGCATCAGCCGTATTCCTTTTCTTCGGGCTTCCGCTTCCTCGCCCGTCAGCATGGCAATCACCATCAGCATCGTCTGGAAGATGATGACAATTAGGACGGCGGGAATCAGATAGGAACCGTAGCCCTCTGTATAGTTGTAGAGCGCCGTGCCGGACACGCTGACGGGAGCGGACGAAGCCACTGCCAGCAGTCCTTGCGGAGGTAGGAATACGGTGCCCTCCATGCGGTGGGCATCGTTCACGGCAAGCATGACGCGCGCACTGGATTCTTGCAGTCCTTTGAAGTTGAGGAAAGCGTCCGTGGCGGCATAGAGTACGAAGACCGAAGTCTCGCCCCGTGCCACACGTGCCTCGAAGTCGGCAGGCAGGTAAAGGATGCCTGCCACGTCGCCCTGCTTCATCCATTGGCGGGCTTCGAGGATGTTGGGTGTCTGGCCGTAGACGGCGGTCTGGGGAGTGGCGTCGAGCAGCCGGATGTATTCGCGGCTGAGGGTGGAGTGGGAGAGGTCTACCACTGCGACGGGAGCCTTGCGCACCAGGTTGGGGGCGTACATGTAGTTGTAGAGCAGTCCGTAGAGGAAGATACCGCCTGCCAGCACGAGCAGGATGGCGGGATTGGTGGCGATGGCATGCCACTCGTGGCGGATGACGGAAGCTGTTGACAATGCGGTAGGTGGGCAAGGTGATGGGGAGGCAGAGATTGCTTCTTCCCTTATCTCTTTTTTTATCCACCATTTCAGCAATGGCAGTATCAGCAGTGCTGCCAATAGGAAGATGAAGAGTGTAGCTACCGACTGCCAGAAGTAGGCAAACCCTGCATCGAAGTAAATCATGGCTTGTGCCGCCTCCGTGAAGTGCCGCACGGGGAAGAGGTAGGAGGCCGCATGCACGGGCGCATACATGGCTGTAACGGGAAACGTGACTCCGGACAGCGTAGCCCCCAACGACCCCACCATGGATACTACACTGATGATATAGGCAATCTTGGGAAAGACAGAATAGATAAAGACCGCCAATGCCTGGGTAGCGATGATGAAGAGCACGGTCACTGCATTCATCAGCCACAGACTGCCAGCGAAGGGGATATGTAGCGGGCCGAACAGTACATAGTTTGCCAGGATACCGATGGACGAGAAGATGAGGGTATAGGGCAGCAGTTTCCCTGCTACGGCAGTGAGGATATTGCCCCGTGCCATCTCCAGCCATTCGCCGGCGCTGCCGAATTTCAGTTCGCTGCCTATGGAGTAGACGGTGGTGAGCAGGATGAGTATCTGGAACAGTACGAAAAAGAAAGGCTGGCTCAGGTAGATGGAGTAGTCCATGTCCGGGTTGTAGAGGGGATGGGTACTGGCTTCTACGGGGAGCAGAAAGGTCTGTATCTGTTCTCCGCTGACTCCCAGAGCTTCGGCCTGCATCACGATGGGCGAGAGCGCCACGGGGGCAAGCGTATTCTCGAACGCTGCCATCAGCTCGCTGCCTACCGAAAGAAGGGCATAGTGGTAATAATAGGTGAGCGTTGCGCCAGTTCCCGTCACCGCCTTCTGTTCGAAGCGGGGCGGGATGACGAGGTAGCCGTATATGTCCTTCTGTTGCAATGCCCGGCGGGCGTCGGCTTCGTCGGTGAAGTGCTCCGTCACACGGAAGGTGGGGGCGGCAGAGATGCGTCGGGAGATATTGCGCGAAGTGGCAGTGTTGTCCAGGTCGACGATACCCACGGGAATGTTCTCCATCTGTCCGTTTCCAAAGATGGTGGCCATGAAGAACAGACAGAGCAAGGGTAGCACGACGCAGACGCCGAGGTATAGACGGCGGGAGGTCATGCGGTGCCATTCGCGACGGATAACCATGCGGAGCGCTTTCATTGCGTAGCCAAATTCTTTATCTTTCATTTTTTATTCTTCATTTTTAAGAGTACGGACATCCCCGGTCTCAATCCCTCTACCTGCTGTGTGGGACGTGCGTGTATCTCGAACGTCTGCATGTCATAGCTGCCCGTCTGTTTGGTGGATTTCCAGGTGGCGAAGCTGCCCAGCGGACTGATGTAATAGATGCGGAATTCAATGTCCTTGCCGTCGATGGCGGGGACATCGGCACGGAAAGTGCCTCCCATCTTGAACTGCGGCATCAGGTCCTCGCGTATGTTCAGTACCACGTGTGCATCGTCCATCACGACAAGGCTCATGATGGGAGTGCCGGGGGCCACCAGCTCTCCGCGTTTTGGGAAGATGGTGGCTATCTGGCCGTCTTCGGGAGCGGTGAGACGGGAGTCGACGAGGAGGGAGGAGACTTCATCGACGGTGCTTCGCGCCGCTTCCACCAGGCTGCGGGCCGAGGCACGGTCCTCGCTCTGCGCTCCGTCCACGGCCATCTGGTATTGCTCGTAGGCGGCACGTTCGGCGGCTTGGGCGGCTTTGTACATGGCTTCCACCTCGTCACGCCGCTGGGAGGTGACGACACTGTCCTTATAAAGCGTTACAATGCGCTGGTAAGTAGTCTTGGCGAGGGCAAGGTCGCTCTGCGTCTTGTTCCAGAGTTGCCGGGCGGTGGCCACAATCTGGCGGCGGGTACCGGCGTCTATCTTCTTGTTCTGCTCCTGGGCCACCTGCTCCAGGGCATTCACCTGGCGGTATTTGGCTTCGATGGTGGGGCTGTTGATGACGACAAGCGTATCGCCTGCCTTCACCCAGTCGCCCTCTTGTACGAGGAAGGAGTCCACACGTCCGGGCAGCTTCCCGCTGATACGTATTTCCGTTGCTTCCACTTGTCCTTGCAGGACCAGGGGCTGCCGGCTCATGAGTAATATGCCGGCAAGCGAAATGATGACCGTTGCGGCCAGGATAATGACGAATGCAATGCTGATGCTTTTATTATTGATTTTCATAAAGGGTAGGTTTTAATAAGTTGTCTCGAAATATTTCTCGAACCGTTCCGGCGTTCCGCAGATAGCCAGCAGGTTCATCAGTGCCACATCATATTCGTAGTAGGCTGCCAGACGCGCCACGCGGACGGTTGCCAGCATCGTTTCCGCATCTACGACCTCGGTACTGGTTGCCATGCCTTCGGCAAAGGATTTCTTGCGGATTCGCACCAGCTCTTCGCTCAGCTCGATGGTGGTATTCAGGGCGCGTACGTTGTCTTGTGCCTTTTGCAGTTGGGTGTATAGCTTGTCGATGCCTACGCTCAGGTCTTCTTTGGCTTTTTCTTGTCCCAGGGCAAGGGTCTGCTGGGCTATCTTCGACTGGCGGATGCGCTTCTCACGCGCCAGTCCGTCGAACAGGTTCCAGGTGAAGCCCACACCTACGATGGTGCGGGGGACAAGATTGCTTTGTATGCCGTGGGCATAGAGGGTCTGCTTGCCGAATACGGCGATGTCCGGCAGGTAGCCGCTCTGGTCGATGCGGAGCTGCTGGCGGGCAATCTGTGACTGCAGTTGCAGTTGGTTCACGGTGTAGTTCTCCACCCGCATGGCTTGCAGGAACTCCTCTTTGGCGGGCAGTTGGTCGTTGATGAAAAGCTCCGAAGTAGGATGGATGCTGCATGTGTCTTGCAGGTTGAGCAGGGTGCGCAGGGCACTTTGCACGACGGAGGCCTCCTTCCGGGCAGCCTCCAGTGAACGGGCAGCTTCATCCATATTCACTTGGGTAAAGAGCCGGCCTGCCTTGTCTATCATGCCGGCAGCTTCCAGTTTAAGGGCATTCTGGTAATGGCGTTGTAGGCTGTTGTAAGTCTCCTGCCGCACGCGTACTACCTCTTGCGCAAGTTTCAGCCCGAAGTAGCTTTCTGCCAGCAGGGTGCGTTGCGTGGCATCGGTCTGTCCCCGGTTTTCGCGGGCGATGTCTATCATGGTGTTGCCTATCTTCGAGGCCCGGATGCGCTTGCCGCCGGAGAATACGACCCATTCGGCGGTCAGGCCGACGGAAGTCAGGTTGCGTGGAGCCAGTGGAAAGGCAAGGGTATGGGAGCCTATCTGGTCGAGTATGCTGCTGATGAATTGGTCGTCCGGCACGATGTTGTGCACAAAGTCCTTTGCCGGGTCGGTGAACTGGGAAAGGGGCTGTTTTACCTCTATCTTTTCGGAAAGATGCACGAACGTACCGGCACCTTGCAGGGAGGGGTACCAGAGGGCATTCAGTTTGTCACGTTCCGCACGGGCGGCTTCAATTCCCTTGTCGGCTATTTTCAGGCTGCGGTTGCCGTTTTGCATCTGCCTCAGGGCATCACCGAAGCTAAGGGGAAGGGAGGTTTGTGCGGCCACTCCACCGATGGCAAGCAGCACGCAGGCAGCAGCCGGAAAGAATCTCCGGCATAATAGATTATTCATAAGTTCGTTCGGTTTAGGGGTTCTTGTTTCTCTAAACAAGAGGAGGTGGGAATTGTTCAGTAGTCATCTTTTTGAATAGAACGTTACAAATATAACGAATAGTTTCCGAAGATATGGCTTATGAATGGGAGAGATATTCGGATTTGCACTATCTTTGCATTCGCTAAAATGGAATTTATGGAGAAACTTCATCCGATTATGTTTGCCGGGACGGGCAGTGATGTGGGAAAGAGCATCATTGCTGCCGCCTTCTGCCGCATCTTCAAGCAGGACGGCTATCAGCCCGCACCGTTCAAGGCACAGAATATGGCGCTCAATTCATTTGCCACTCCCGAAGGGCTGGAGATAGGCCGTGCCCAGGCTGTGCAAGCAGAAGCCGCCGGAGTGCCTTGCCACACGGACATGAATCCGCTACTGCTGAAACCACAGTCGGACCATACCTCGCAGGTTGTCCTCAACGGGCGTCCTATCGGCAACCGCAATGCTTATGAGTATTTCCGCAAGGAAGGACGCGACGAGCTGCGCCGGGAGGTTTGTGCTGCCTACGACCGCCTTGCCGCTCGCTATAATCCCGTTGTGCTGGAAGGCGCGGGAAGCATCTCCGAAATCAATCTGCGGGATACCGACCTTGTCAATCTGCCGATGGCCCTGCATGCCGGAGCCGATGTAATCCTTGTGGGGGACATTGACCGTGGCGGTGTGTTTGCCAGTGTCTATGGTTCGCTGATGTTGCTTCGTCCCCATGAGCGGGAACGCATTAAAGGAATTCTTATCAACAAGTTCCGGGGGGATATACGTCTCTTCGAGTCGGGCATTACGATGCTGGAGGAGCTTTGCGGCATTCCCGTTGTCGGGGTAGTACCTTACTACCGTGATATCTACATTGAAGAAGAAGACTCCGTGGCGCTTGCCGCAAAGTCTGTCCGTGCCGAGAAGGGAAAGGTGAACATCGCCGTCATTCTGCTGCGCCACCTCAGTAACTTTACCGATTTTAATGTCCTGGAACGTGACCCGCGCGTACATCTCTTCTATACCAACAATGTGGATGAGCTGGCAAAGGCCGACGTCATCCTGCTGCCCGGCTCCAAGAGCACGCTTGATGACCTTTACGAATTACGCCGTAACGGTGTGGCGGCTGCCATCATCCGTGCCCACCGTGAAGGTGCCACCGTGATGGGTATCTGCGGCGGCTATCAGATGATGGGGCAGGAGGTGCTCGACCCTGAGCATGTGGAGGGGGACATTGAACGCCTGCCCGGACTGGGGCTGTTGCCCATCAGTACCCGCATGTCGGGAGAGAAGGTGACCCGCCAGGTGAAGTTCGGTCTGTGCAGTCCCCATTCTCCATCTTCCACTCTCCATTCTTCATTAATGCAGGGTTATGAAATCCATATGGGAGTGACCACCCCCGTGGAAGGTACTCCCGATTCTCCCCTGAATCTTTTGGAGAACGGCTCTACCGACGGTTACTGCGTGGACTCCACCTGCATGGGGACCTATATTCATGGCATTCTCGACAATCCGGAATTCATAGATTTCCTGCTTGCGCCTTTTGCAGACAAACTGTCCGGGAATGCCGGCGCTTTCGATTACCATACATTCAAAGAAGAACAATACGATAGGCTTGCCGAGCACGTGCGCCGCCACGTCAACCTGCCGCTTATCTACCAAATATTGACAAAGAACCATGATTGAAGGACACGGAGACGATTCCTATAAATACGGCCGTCCCATTACGGCAAACTTCAGCTCGAACGTTTACAGCAGGGTAGACCTCTCTGCCTTGAAGGCGCATCTGTGTGCCCGGATTGACGGCATCGGCAACTATCCCGAACCGGAGCCTTACACGTTTGAGGCCTGCCTTGCCCGCTGCCACCGTCTTCCTGCCGAGGCAGTGTGCGTGACGAACGGAGCTACCGAAGCCATCTATCTTACCGCACAGACTTTCCGCGGGACAAACACCGCCATTGTGCAGCCCACTTTCAGTGAATATGCCGATGCCTGCCGCATGCACGGCCATCGGGTCACTTCCCTCTACCGGCTTCCTGCGGAGAGCGAGGGGTATCGCTTGCCGGAAGAGGTGCGCATGCTGTGGCTGTGCAATCCCAATAACCCTACCGGAACGGTTGTGGAGAAGGAATATCTGGCAACACTTATCAGTCATAATCCGCAGGTCTGTTTCGTCATCGACCAGTCCTACGAGTTTTTCACCTTGCGTCCGCTTTTCTCTGCTGCCGAGGCTGCGGAGTTTCCCAACGTCTTGCTGCTGCACTCCATGACCAAGCGTTATGCCGTTCCCGGTCTGCGACTGGGATATGTCACCGGCGCCCCCCACCTGCTGCACCGTCTGCGTACCAACCGTATGCCCTGGTCGGTCAACCAGCTTGCCATTGAGGCAGGGCTCCATCTGCTGGAACATGATGTTCCCAATCCGCTGGATGTGGCGTCTTACTTGCAAGAGGCTGCCCGCCTGCGCAGTGCGCTCGAGGCATTGGGAGGACTGGAGGTATGGGCCACCGAAACCCATTTCATGCTGGTGTGCCTCCGTATGGGTAGGGCTTCCGCTTTGAAAGACTATCTGGCAGGGGAGCATGGTATCTTGATTCGGGACGCCTCCAACTTCGACGGACTGAATGAGCATTTCTTCCGTATAGCCGCCCAGAGCCGGGAGGAGAATGACAGGCTTGTAAAAGCAATAGGACAATGGCTTGAGGAGGAATAACCGATGGAAGAAGATGTGCTTATACTTTTGGGTGTCGCCTTCAACTTGAACCTGCCGCTTCTCACAGCCTGGCTGCTCGACCACTGGCTGGGCGACCCGGCGTGGCTACCCCATCCGGTGGTGGCTTTCGGCAAAGCCATTTCTTTCTGTGAGCACCGGTTGAACCGGGGCGATTCGCGTTTCCTGAAAGGAGCGCTTATGACGGTGCTCCTCGTGGCAGGTGTGTATTTCGTCACGCTTCTGCTACTCCGCTTGGCTGCACTCTTTTCTCCGGGCATGCTGCTGACGGTGCAGATACTGCTGATATTCTATTGCTTGGCGGGCACTACGCTGGTTCGCGAGGTGCGTATGGTGTTCAAGGCGGTGGACCGTTCCTTGGAGGAAGGGAGGATGCAAGTGGCACGTATCGTTGGGCGTGATACGTCTGCGCTCTCGGCGCAGGAGGTGAGAACCGCGGCATTGGAGACTTTGGCAGAGAATTTGAGTGACGGGGTCGTTGCTCCCTTATTCTGGTATCTGCTGTTGGGAGTTCCGGGCATGCTTGCCTATAAGATGGTGAACACGTTGGATTCCATGGTCGGCTACAAGAACGAGCGCTATCGTCGGTTCGGCTGTTTCGCCGCCCGTCTGGATGATGTTGCCAATTATATTCCTGCTCGTCTGACAGCCTTTCTGATGGTACTGGTTTCCGGTCGCCTTTCCTTGTTTGCTTTTGTGGGCAGATATGGCAGCCAGCATGCCAGTCCCAATTCCGGTTATCCGGAAGCCGCCCTTGCCGGTATTTTGAATTGCCGTTTCGGGGGGCCGCACAACTATTTCGGCGAGGAGGTATGGAAACCTTATATCGGTTCTAATGAACGGCCTCTGAAGACAGAAGATATGCGTGTGGCTGTCCGCATCAACCGGCGTGTGGAGTGGTGGATGGTAGTTGCCGTAATAGTGACATCGACCTTGGCTTCCTTTTGTTTTTAAAATGTTGTTATTTTAACTGATTCTTTGTCCGTTCCAAAAAGATATAATATCTTTGCAAGACCGCGTTGCATTAAAAATGTAACTTTTAAAGCAGACAAAGTCTTATAAATGAGGATAAAGCAACTATATATATTCCTTTTCTTTATTTGGTTCGGGAGCACAATAATTGCATCGGCAACAGATAAAGCGGATTCTTGGACTAAAGAAAAGGAAAGTATAGTCCATGAGGTCATCTCCACTTTTCACAACAGCCTCGGTTTCGACTATCTGACCCGGGAGGAGTGTGACTCGCTGAATGCCGACGGCCTTTTGTCCCAATTGGATGAATCCCAGCGCTATTACACCTATTTCGAACTGGAAAGAATACTTATAAAATCCTCCCTTTTCCGTGGAGAAATCCGTATGGCTATTGCCCAGAGCGACCAGATGTACTCCAAAGCCCGCGCGCTTGCCTACCCCTTCGGCAATGCCCTTGCGCTGAATGCCATGGGAGAGGTGTACAGCTATACCGGCAGGCTCCGGGAAGCCGGTGCCGCTTACGAAGAGTCTTTGAGACTGCTGGATGGGATGGACGGGGAGGATGTGCATATTCGCATGCTACTGGTGGAACTGATAGATTATAACCTGCGCATACGGAATGTAAACGGCGCCTCGCGTTATCTTGCACGTCTGAACCTCTATCCGGAAGACCGGCTTTCTCCGCTGGAGCTGGCCATGCGTCACATCTCCAATGCTTCCTGCCAATTATTCAAGGGTGACTTGAAGGCCGCCAGCCATTGTCTGGCACAGATAGGCCAGCTTGAAACGCAACTGATTCCGGAGATACGGCAATACCTTCTGATTATAGATGCCCGTTATCTGGTGGCCACCGGAGAGCATGAGGCAGCCTTGACCGCCTACAATGATTTCCTTCAAACCGAATATGCCCGGATAAACCATAACATCTACAAGGAAGCTCTGCTCGAAAAAGCGGATTTACTGGTGAAGATGGGAAACAAGGAAGAAGCCTACGGACAGTACGGCAAGGTCTTTTCGTATATCAAGACTTCGTTCGAGAAGAACTATCCCAAGGAGATAGACCGGCTCTGTACCCGTTTCCAGGCCGACCAACTGGCCTACCAGAACGAACGCGACCGCATTGTATCCATGCGTTTCTATCTGGCAGGCATCACTGTGTCCGTACTGTTTCTGATATTCCTCCTGGTGCTGGGCTGGAAGAAGATATTCCGTTTGAAGCGTTCCCAGATGCGGCAGGAGGCGATGAAGGAGAAAGCGGTGCAAGCCATACAACGGAAGAATATGTTTCTTTCGAACATGAGCCATGAGGTACGTACGCCGCTGAATGCCATTGTCGGATTCTCGGCGGTACTGACGGATGAGGACGAGTCGTTCGATGACGAATCGCGCCGGGAGTTCTCCGAAATTATCAAGGTGAATTCCTTTCAGTTGCTAAAACTTATCAATGACATTCTGGATTTCTCGGATTTCGAGAATGACAATATAACCTTCAACATCCGTACGCATGATGCCGTGAAGTTGTGTAATGAGGTCGTGGAGACCGTGATGGCCTCGCGCAAGCTGGAGGTTGAAATGCGTTTTGACACGGATTTGTCCGTCCTGATGCTGGATACGGACGATGCGCGCCTCCGCCAAGTCTTGATAAACCTGCTGGTGAATGCCACCAAGTTTACGGAGCAAGGCTCCATCGTGCTGGAACTGAAGATGGCCGATGTCGATACGGCACTTTTCTCCGTGACGGATACCGGATGCGGCATTCCACCGGAGAAGCAGCACTTGATTTTTGAACGCTTTGAAAAGCTGAATGATTTTGTGCAGGGAAGCGGACTGGGCCTTTCCATCTGCCAACTGATTGTGAAATATATGAACGGCAAGCTGTGGGTGGACAGTGGGTATACCCGTGGCGCGCGTTTCTGTTTTACGCATCCTTTGAAGTATAATCCCGCATTACACGGAGGAACGGCGCAATGAAACGAATACTGATTCTCATCCACGTTTTGTTTTGCGGATATATCTGTCCGCTGCTGGCAGAAGACACGGGGGCTGCCCGGTATCAAGACAGCATCCTGAAGGTTGCCGATACTCTGCCGGCCACCCTTGTCCGGCTGACGTATCTCCGTGACATGGCCTACAAGCACCAGTATGCTCCTTATAACATGACTTTTTCCACCCGTCTGTACGAGGAGGCGCGGCGGCAGAAGAACGCTTTCTATGAGAATATGGGCGCTTACTATCTGGCGGCATGTTATGACAAGAAACACGACCCGGACAGTCTGTCGTATTGGGTGGATGTGCTGAAGGATTTTGTCCCCCAGGTAGGCACTTACGATTATTATCTGGAGCAGAAGGCTGCCGTCAGCCGCGCCCTGGCTTCCAAGAGACAGATAGAGAAAGCGGTGTATGTGGCTAAGGAGACGTTGGAGGAATCAAAACTCCACCATAGCAATAATGGGATGATAGCGGCGTATAACAGCTTGGGATGTGCCTACGGAGTGTCCAGCCGCCCGAATGAGGCACTGGACTCTTTCTTGGAGGCTTACCGGAATTTCTCTCCCCAGACAAAGGCCAGCCTGAAGGTGGATATACTGTCGCGTATTGCCCAGGTATACGGCAATGGCGGTAAAGACAGCCTGAAGCTGCCCTATTTGCATGAAATGGACACGACGTTGCAGGCGGTCATTTCCAAAGAACCCGAGACACGGAAGAACTGGAGCAATTTCGAGATTGACTGCGAAGTGAAGTATATCCTGCACTACATGAACCAGAAGAACTTTACAGTGGCGCACGAGCATATCGAGAAAGTAAAGAAACTGCTTGAGCCGCATGTAGATCCCGTCTTCTGGCTGAATGTCCAGTTGATACAGCTTCAATATTATGCCAAGACCGATGAGTATGACAAAAGCATCGCATTGATAGACGAGGTGACCCCTACGGTACTGAACAACTACGTCTCCACCTTTGCCACTTTGATAAACTACAAGGCGAGTACGCAATATGACAAGGGGGACATTGACGGGGCCATCGAGACCCGGCGCTACCTCATACGCAAGCAGGATTCGCTGAACAATGCCTTCTCGGCCAACCAGTTGAAGCAGGTGAAGGAGATTTACCACATTGACGAGCTGTTGCTGGAGAAGCAGAAGATTCAGGACATGAATTACCGTATAGGATTTATATTCCTGGGTGTCTGCCTGCTGCTGATGCTGCTTTTCTATCTGTATACGCGCTATGTCTCCGGAAAGATTGCTGTCGTAGAGAAGAAGACGGCTGAAGCCGCCTTGCAGGCAGAGACGGACAACATCGCGAAGGAGCGTCTGAAATCGGAAATCAGCCATGATATACGTACCCCGCTGAATGTGGTGGTGGGCTTTGCCGAATTGCTGATCGGGAAAGAGGAGCTGGATAAAGAGACTAAGAAGGAGTACGGACAGATGATTCAGACCAATGCGGAAAGTCTGCTGAATTATGTCAACAGCATTCTGGAGTTGTCCCGCTTGGAGTCCGGCAAGATTCAGTATGAGGACGAGGAGTGTGACGTTATTCAGTTGTGCAGTGAGGTGCTGGATAAAGTGAACGGTCGTGGGGAGAGCACTGTGTCTGTCAGCCTGCAGACCGATCTCAAGGAACAGCTTGCAAGGACGGACCGGAGGTGGTTCGATACATTGCTTGTCAGCCTGCTGACTCCGTCAGAGAATGACACTTCCCGTTATGAGGCGATTATCCGCATCAGACGCGACCGGAGTAAACCGCTCCTTTATTTCGACGTGGTCAACGCCCCGTTTGCAAAGGTACATTTTGAGAATAAAACGAGCTTGATTCGCCATGAAATCAATGCCCATTTTATTCATTATTTTGGAGGTATCTACAAGGTGCAAACCGAAGCGGAGGAAGGCCCTACTATTTCGTTCACTATTCCTTGTCGAGATTGATGCGGACGATGCCGCCGTAGGGCGTCAATGCGTCGAAGGCTTCTTCGGCTTTAAGGATTCCGGCATAGAGTTGTGCGCAGATTAATACGCCTCCGTGTGCGAAGATGGCAACGCGTGTATAGGGCTTCTTCTTTAATTCGTCCAAAAACTGGCTGACACGCCGGTATTGCATAGCAAAAGATTCTCCACCGGTAGCTGCCACGTTTATGTAGTCGGCATACCATTCCTGCAGGCGTGGGTCCTCATTCTGCTCGAACGGCTTCATCTCCCAGTCGCCAAAATTGATTTCCATAATCCGTTTGTCCCGTTCTGCATCGGGATAGCCGCAATAGGTGGCGAGGCGCACGCAGCGGGTTAGGGGACTGGTGTAGACGTGGTCGAACGGAAGGTATGTCTTCAGGTTTTCTGCTGTTACGGCGGCTTCCGTTTCAAAAGTAGGTTTCAGGGGAACATCGGTCTGACCGTAGCACATCCCCGGAGGAACATCTACCGAAGTGTGTCGAATGAGTATTACTTCCATCTTTAATTTTCAGTTGTTAATTTATAATTAGAATAAGGCTTCCCAAGTAGAAGGACAGTTCGCATAGCAGGAAAGTGGCCCCGCAGCAGTCACCCGTATATCCTTGTAGGCGCCGCTTCATCAATCGGTAGAGCAGGAAGAAGGTGAGCAGTGGGAAGAGGGTGGCAATCCACAGCTTTATAGGCAGCAGCAGTACGAAAGGAAACAGGCCGCAAAGAAATCCGGCCAGTAACTCGTGCCAGCTCATGCGGTTGTAGACGGTCTTGCTTTTGCTGTCTTCCTCTTTCCGGGCATAGGGCAGATAGTTGACAATCTGGGAGGCACAGAACTTGGACCAGCAGTCACCGCAGAGCACAAGGATGCAGAGAAGTCCCAGTGGCAGGTGATGAAGTTGGAGCAACAGCAGGAAATAGCATATCAATCCGATGACACCGTAGCTTCCGATGTGGGAGTCCTTCATGATGGCAAGAGTCCGTTCCCGGGTGGTGCCGCCGCCAAAGCCGTCAAGGAAGTCCGCCAGCCCGTCTTCGTGCAGGCAACCGGTGACAAGCAGGCGTGCGATGAGGGCAAGAATCCATGCCAATGACACCGGCATAATCTGTCCGGCAAGCCACAGCACTGCTGCCATCACGCCTCCCGTCAGCCAGCCTACAAGCGGCCAATAGGGAACCACATGCTTGAAACACTCTGCCGGCACTTCCTTGATTTTCCAGAAGGGCAGTCGGGTGAGCATTATGAATGCAGCCAAGACATTGTTCATGTTAAAAGTATTTAGTGATGGAGGCATGTGCAAAGTTATCCATTTCATTGAGCATCCGCACGGCCGAGTCGACAATGGGATATGCACAGATGGCCCCCGTTCCTTCTCCCAAACGCAGCCCCAGATTCAGCAGCGGACGGGCATGCAGGGCGTCGAGCACCAGTTTGTGGCCCGACTCGTCTCCGCAGTGTCCGAAGATGGCGTAATCCGTCACTTCCGGATAGAGCCTGGCGGCGGCAAGCAGGCAGTTGGTCATGATGAATCCGTCTACAAGGATAATCATCCTCAGCTCGGCAGCTTGCAGCATGGCGCCTATGGCCATCACCATTTCCAGTCCGCCAAAGTAGCGGATGATGTCTCGGGGAGAACCGTCGCCCTTGTAGTTCTCCATAGACTGCTTCAACACTTCGTATTTGTGGCGGATGCCCGCGCTGTCGAGTCCGCTGCCTGCGCCGACACATTGTTCCAGAGGAATACCGGTGAAGCAGGTCATCCACAGGGAGGATGAAGAGGTGTTTCCGATACCCATTTCACCGAAGCTGAGGACATTACTGCCTTCTTCATGGCATTGGCGCACCACCTCGGCACCCCGTTCCAGGCACATCTCCATTTCCTCTTCCGTCATGGCTGCCTCGTGCAGATAACTCCGGGTGCTTTTGCGCACTTTCATATTGATGATGCCTTTCTCGTAGGGGAGGTCGTAGTCTACTCCTGCATCTACAATCTTCAGGGTAAAGCCGTGCTGCCGGCAGAGGAAATTGACACCTGCCCCTCCATGAAGGAAGTTGCTGATTTGCTGCCAGGTGATTTCCTTTGGAGACAGACTGACACCTTCTTCTACAATGCCGTGGTCGGCGGCGAAGATAATGTTTTGCGGATGTTTCAAGGCAGGGGATAATGTCTGTTGTATGAGTCCGATTTGGAGTGCCAGTTCTTCTAAAATGCCCAATGAGCCTTTGGGTTTGGTCAGGTTGTTGATTTTGTCAATCAATGCGGGACGGATTGACTCGTCCGGACGGGTGATATGAAATGTTTTCATCAGTCTGTTGAATTTTAATTGTTTGTTGTTTTATGAATGAGTGTTTTTTACGGTAAGTGGGATGCCGGATACCATCAGTATCACTTCGTCGGCACGGGCGGCTACATATTGGTTCATCCAGCCTTGCATGTCCGTGAACTTTCGTTGCAGTTCGTTCTCGGAAGTTCCTCCCATACCTATTTCATTGGTTACAAAGATGAAGGTTGCGTCTTGTGCCGTGAAGCGGTCGAATTCCGCCTTGGCAGCGGCAAGTGCCCGGTCGGTATCAGACTCGAGGTCGAAGAAGAAATTGGTACACCACAGGGTGATGCAGTCTATCAGGACGACCCGCCCCTCCAGCCGGTGGCGGCTGAGTTCTTTCTCCTCTTCGATGTTTGTCCATTCCGGTCCCCGGCGTTCCTGATGCTGGATTACCCTCTGGCTGAATTCTTCGTCCCAGATGCGTGCCGTGGCAAGATAAACGGGAGTGGGAGAGAGCTCGAGTGCCAGCTTTTCCGCATAGGTGCTTTTGCCGGAACGTGCTCCTCCGGTGATGAGTATGATTCGTTTCATTGGTATTTAGTCTGTATTTTGAAAGAATATCTTTGTTTTCCCGAGCAAAAATAAGAAATATTTGACGAAACGTTTGTTTTTTTAGGAAGTAATTTATTAACTTTGCCACCGTTTTTAAGGCATGACCTTGGAAATGTTTATGCGGCAGTAGCTCAGTTGGTAGAGCATCAGCTTCCCAAGCTGAGGGTCACGAGTTCGAGTCTCGCTTGCCGCTCTTTATAAAAGGCTGAATACTTAGTTATTCAGTCTTTTTCTTTTTTAAGAACATTCATTCTCAGGTATTAATAATTCTTCTAAACTATTTTTTAAGCTGCACTTATATTGTTTTTCCCCTTTTTCTGTTTTTCTTATTGTTTGTTCGCATATGTAATATAGCCGAAATATACATTACATCGTGAATAGTAAATTTACAAAAATGCAACACTTTAAAAGTTAATAAATATAAAAGAAGTAATAATATATTCTTTATATGTTGCTTTTATTAAAAAATATCCATTTATTTGTCTGACAAATAATACTAATAGGACTAATAATAACACGATTTAATATATGGAAAACTTAAAAATTGATGGGCAGTCGATTACTTTGGTAGACCAAGTGGAAGACAAGTTATTGAATTATTTCAGAAGTCAGGACTTGAAAGTGGGTGATTCTATCCCTAACGAAATTGAGTTGTCGTCAGCGTTGGGGGTAGCTCGTAGTGTTCTTCGGGAAGCTCTTAGCCGTCTGAAAATGATGGGAATGATTGAAAGCCGTACACGTCGTGGAATGATATTAACTGAGCCTTTCATCTTAGGGGGAATGAAGAGAGTGGTTGATCCCCGTATTATGAGCCAGGAATCACTTCTCGATCTTTTGGGATTTAGGGTTGCCTTGGAGATAGGAATCAGTAGTGACATATTTCATAATATTAAAGAGCAGGATATTATGGAACTGGAAGAGATTGTTAATGCAGGCGTTGCATTGGGGAACAACGAATATGCCAATCTCAGCGAATATACTTTCCATTCAAAACTATACGAAATAACGGGGAATAAGACGATTGTACAGTTCCAAAGCATCATTCATCCGGTTATGAACTTTGTAAAAACCAATTTGAGGGAACGGGTGGAAGCTATAAATATAGAACTGGAGAAAAAGGGAAAGATTGTAACTCACACCGATTTATTGAACTTTATCAAGAATAAGGATGAAATGGGCTACAGAAATGCTATCGAGCAACACTTTTATGTCTATAAGAAGCTGATTTATGATAGGGCAGTGTTAGGAGAACAGAATAAGGGTCAATCACAATAAAAATATGACAAATGACACGGATTGTAAATAATTGTGTTGCATTGGTATGCCTTTGTTTGTTTTGGGGGCAAAGCCTAAGAGCTGCAGATGCTTCTCATTCTGAGCAGATAAAGTGGGGCAACGAGAGTGTTTTTAATGAGGAACACAACACTTTGGGACTCTTTTCCGGAGTACTTGGCGGACAAATTGTCTTGGCAGGCGGCACTTCCGACGATTATAGCCGATGGGGAAGAAATGCGGTATGCCTTTCTGAAAATGCCGGATTCGCTTTGTATGAAGATGTGTTGTCCAAGCCGTTGGCTTATGGCGCTTCCATAACACTCTCTGACGGTATCTTGTGTATTGGAGGGCGTGATTCTTCCCAATGCTACGAAGATGTATTTCTTGTCACAATGCAGCAGGGCAAACTGAATGTTTCGGAAGATTGGCCGCCACTTCCTTTTCCGTTGTCTAACGCGGCAGGAGCACTACTGGACAATAAGGTATATTTGTTTGGAGGCAGGAAGTCGGTAAGTCCGTCTAGGTTATCGGATTCTTTTTTTGTGCTGGACTTGTCGAACAAGTCCAGAGGATGGAAAGAACTACCGGGCTATCCGGGATGCGTCCGGGAAGATGCAATTCTCGTGGTACAGAACAACGGCGTTTCCCCTTGTCTGTATTTATTGGGTGGACAGACGGAAACGGAAGAAGGGTTGTCTTCTTGCTTGACTGATGGATATGTCTATAACCCCCAATTGGGTAAATGGAGTTCATTAGGTTCGGATTTTCCGAAAGGAATATGTGCTGCTGTCGCCAGCGGAGCCAACCATATACTTCTTTTTCAGAAAGAGCCGGAAGATACACAGCATCTTAAAAAAGAGAATGCTTTATGGAAATACCATACAATTACGCAGACTCTTGTCAAGTCTGAATGTATTCCAGGTACCTATGACACCATGCAAGTCTTGCAAAGAAACCGTTCCTTCGTTATACTCGGTAGCAATGCCAGTTCCGGAACGAATAGACTGTACAGCCTTCAAGGGGATATTGTTCCTTTGGAAAAGGGGTTGGGACTTGTCAATATCCTTGTGATTATCGGTTATTTTGCCGTATTGGCCGGAATTGGAATTTACTTTTCACGGCGCCAGAAAAGTACGAATGACTATTTCAAGGGTGGAGGACGTATTCCGTGGTGGGCTGCCGGGCTGAGTCTTTTCGGAACCGCGTTGAGTGCCATCACCTTCATGGCTATACCCTCCAAGGCATATGCCACTAACTGGAGTTATGTGTTGTTCAATACCGGTATTGTGTTTGTTGCCCCCGTCATTGTTTATGTCTTTATTCCTTTTTTCCGGAGATTGAATATAACGACTGCCTATGAATATCTGGAGATACGTTTCAATGTCTTTATCCGGGTTATTTGCAGTCTGGCCTTTATTATTTTCCAGGTAGGGCGTATGGGCGTTGTGCTTTTTCTGCCCTCCATTGCTTTGAATGTGGTGACTGGATTGGATATATTCCTATGTATCGGTATTATGGGAGTTTGTAGTATTCTATATACAATGATAGGGGGAATAGAGGCGGTTGTATGGACAGATGCCATTCAAGTAATTGTACTGTTGGGAGGAGCGATATTTGCAGTGATATACATCTCGTGTTCTCTTCCCGGTGGATTGGGTGAAACGATTGATATTGCCGTGGCAAACGGTAAGTTCGATTTGGGAGCGACGAACTTTGACTTGAAGGATGCTACGATGTGGACTGTCATTATTGCCGCATGTTTTACCCATCTTACCACCTATGGGACGGACCAAAGTATGGTGCAGCGCTATCTCACTACCTCTTCGATGAAAGAGGCACGGAAGAGTGTATGGACCAATGCGATACTGACTGTTCCCGCCACACTGATTTTCTTCTTTATAGGCACTGCGCTTTATGCCTATTACAAGGTGTATCCTGAGAATCTGAGTATCAGTATTCCTAACGGCGATGCTATTTTCCCGTGGTATATTTTTACCCAATTGCCGGTCGGTATTGTAGGGTTGTTGATTTCGGGCATCTTCGCTGCGGCAATGTCCACTTTGAGCGGCAGTATGAATTCGGCAGCCACAGCTTATATAGTAGACATTTATTCACGTTTCTTTCATAAGGGAGAGGGTGGCAATGAATTGCATGCGGCACGTATGGCAACTTGTGTGATAGGAATCATTAGTCTATCTTTTGCTTTTCTTATGGCAACATGGAATATCGCTTCATTGTGGGACGAATTTAACAAGATACTCGGGCTCATATTGGGCAGTATGGGAGGACTGTTCATGTTGGGCATGCTTACCAAACGCGCCAATTCCGGAGGAGCAATCATTGGTATAGTCGCAAGTATCATCGTACAATTGTTTGTTGCCAGATTCCAGACGTTCCATTTGCTTTTGTACACGGCATCCGGCTTTATCTCATGTTTTGTCATAGGCTATCTGACAAGCTTGTTCTTTAAGAAAAAATAGGTTTGAACCTATCATTAATTATAATATAATTTTATTTATGAACAAACGACTTTTAACAGGATTAATCGCTGCACCATTTACGCCAATGCACGAAGATGGTTCCTTAAATTTGCAGGTGATCGGGCCGTATGCAGAGTTTCTGATGCAAAAGAAATGTGTGACGGGAGTGTTTATTTGTGGCACGACGGGAGAATCCGTTTCTCTGACAACAGAAGAACGAAAGGCTGTTGCGGAAAAATGGATGGAGGCAGCCAAGGGAAAACTGAAAGTGATAGTGCATGTAGGTGGCATGTCGCAGGTTCAGTGTGCCGAGCTGGCAGCCCATGCGCAAGCTATTGGAGCTGATATGATAGCAGCCATGGCGCCCTGCTTTTTCAAGCCCGGTTCTGTAGATGAGCTGATAGGTTTTTTCAAGCCGATAGCTGCATCGGCTTCCCGCTTGCCGTTTTATTACTATAACATGCCGTCCATAACCGGGGTTTCCTTGCCGGTACACAAGTTCCTTATAGAGGGCAAGAAGCAAATTCCCAATCTGGTGGGAGTCAAGTTTACTCATAACAACCTGATGGAGATGCAGCAGTGCATTCATGCGGACGGTGGGGCGTTCGAAGTCTTGCACGGTTTTGATGAGATACTGATTACCGGATTGTCGGTTGGAGCTAAGGCTGCCGTAGGCAGTACCTACAACTATGTTCCGGGTATATACAAAGCTGTGATGGAAGCCATGGAAAAGGGAGACCTTGAAACAGCCCGTGAAATGCAATGGAAATCTGTTGAAATCATTGATGTGCTGATAAAGCATGGGGGAGGAGTCAGAGCCGGTAAGATATTCATGAAACTGGCAGGAATAGACTGTGGACCATGTCGATTGCCGATAGCTCCTTGTTCTGAAGAAGAGCTGGAGGAGACAAGAAACGAATTGAAAAATACGGAATTCTTCAAATACATTAATTAACTAAAAACGATTGCCTATGGAGATATTGCAACAATACATCCAATGAAAAAACTCATTGGCCAACTTAAGTTTGACCCCCGAAAAGGGAGGGGAAACGAGTATTGGCACTTCCCGTTTCCCCTTAAATAAATTACTGAAACAATTTATTATTAAAATCGTAACAAAGATGAGAAAAATATTTCATTTTCACCTCATAACTTTTCTACTATTTTGCCCATTTTTGCTTTGGGCACAAGAATTTAACCTATCAGGTGTAGTAGTGGACAATACTGGTGAAACTCTTCCAGGAGTTTCCATCGCTGTGAAGGGTACGACTCGAGGAGTTATTACGGATATGAATGGCGCTTTCCAGCTGAAAGTAAGCAAGGGGGAAACTCTTGTATTTTCCTATGTGGGCTATGATGAACAGCAAATCCTGATTACTAATCAAAAGATTCTTAACATCCGGATGGAACCGACCACCATGGGGCTGGATGAAGTGGTGGTTGTAGGTTATGGTACCCAATCCAAGCGTACCGTAACATCCGCCATCAGTAAGGTGGATGGAGAAACATTGAAGGCAACTCCTATCAATACTGTGGGAGAAGGGCTGAAGGGTAAAATTGCGGGTGTACGCGTGTACAATGAGAACAATACTCCGGGTGCAGAGGCTACGTTCTTGATTCGTGGTGGTTCATCTATCAGTCAGAGTAATTCTCCTCTTATATTAGTTGATGGCGTAGAGCGCAGTACAGCGGGTATCAATCCCAATGACATCGAATCTATCGAAGTCTTGAAGGATGCCGCTTCTTCTGCTATTTATGGTTCGCGTGCATCGAATGGAGTTGTCCTGATTACGACAAGAAAAGGAAAAAGCGGTGCTCCTCGAGTGACGTTTGAGGCTTCCTTTGCAAACGAGAATGTGGAGCGGATGATTGAGTATCTGGATGCTACCCAAGCTGTTACTATCATGCGCGATCGTTGGGCTTCCGGACCCAGTCCGGAAAAGTTATACCTTGACGGATATGCTTATAGTTCCGGCAATACGGATGCTTCCAAGTTTTCTACCCGTTACCTGAGGGATGGAGAGAGCATTCCGGCAGGATGGAAGTCTGTGGCTGATCCGTTGGATCCCAGTAAGACTTTGATTTTTGAAGATAATGATTGGGCCAGTACTTGTTTCAAGAATGCTCTTTGGCAAAATTATTATGTGGGGATAGAAGGAGGTACGGAGAAATTGAGCTATGTGGGCAGTATTGGCTATATGAAAGATTCCGGTGTAGGTGTAGGCACGGCATTCGACCGTTTTAACGCCCGTACTAATGTAACTGCCAAAATCAGAGAGAACCTGACTTTCAGTAGCAACATAGATTACAGCCAGACGAATAGCGAAGAGTATGCCAGTCAGTATCAGGTGATTTCCCGTGGACTGATGACCCCGGCCGTTCAACGTAAATATTGGGTGTCTGACAATGAATGGTACGGAACCCCGACGCCAGGTCCAAACTCTTCGTCTCCGAATCCGAGCTTCTACTCGTATTTTAATGATAACAATCAGCGTACCAACCGTTTGGGGTTAGTCGGCTCTCTTGATTGGGAAGTTTTGAAAGGATGGCATGCTGTGGGCACCGCTTCTTTGTTTACGCAAAACAGCCATGGAGATACATTCATGCGTGCCAACCCGATGAATGGAACGCGGAAGGCGACTACCAACATGACGGATGAGCAACGGAAGAAACTGGAATTCTACACCAGCTATACAAGAACGTTTGCCGATAAACACAGCATCAGTGCGATGGTAGGATATTCCTATCAGCAATATTTGTACAAGTATGTGTATGCTGCCACTACCGGACACAGCTCCGACAAGATACCGACATTGAACGGAGGTTCTGTTTATTCCGATGCAACGTCGACCAAGCAGGAAGATGTGAATATCGGTTATTTCGGCCGATTGAACTATGATTATCTGAAAAGATATATGTTGACTGCTACTTTCCGTGAGGACGGCTCTTCCCGTTTTGCCAAAGGCAACCAATGGGGATTCTTCCCCGGATTGTCTGTCGGATGGGTTATGAGTGATGAGCCTTTTATGCAGAATATCGGTTTTATAAGTAATTTGAAGTGGCGTGGCAGTTATGGGCAGACCGGTAACAACTCCATCGGCTATTACGATGCATTAGGATTGTATGCCATTACCACCAGTTACGATCAAAGTGCTGCGACCGTTTCTTCGGCCATGCCTAACAAGGCTCTTGAATGGGAGACTTCCACACAATTGGATTTAGGTTTTGATTTAGGCTTGTTCAAGAACCGCATCATATTGGGTATAGACTATTTCAATAAGATTACGGATAACCTGATTACTTCCAAAGTATTGCCCAATACGTCGGGATACGGTTCCATCCTTACCAATCTTGGAAAAGTACGTTTCCGTGGTTTCGATGCTGAAATAACAACACGTAACATTGTCAAGAAGGATTTCACGTGGGAATCTAAATTCACCATTACTTACGTAAAGAACAAGGTGCTTAAACTGCCCGAAAACGGACGGGACAAGAACCGCCAGGGAGGATACTCTGTAAAAATGCAGGATGGCACGACCAAAGAATTCGGAGGTGTTGCCGAGGGTGAACCGTTGGGGCGTTTCTATGGATATAAGAAAGACTTTATCATTACAACTCCCGAGCAGGCTGCCAATGCCCGTTATGACACCTCATCCAAAGGTTGGGACTGGACCACGAAACAGAAACTGGGTGTCGGAAAAAAGACTATCGGAGACTATGAGTGGAAAGACCTGAACGGAGACGATATCATCAACAGCAATGATATGTTCCTGCTGGGAAATACGATTCCCCATACCACCGGAGGTTTGAACAATACTTTCACTTACAAGGGCTTCACTTTGAATGTCTATCTTGATTTTGCTTTGGGGCACTCCATTTCCAATGGTTATCTGCAACGCCAGATGTGTAATTTCATGAATGGAAACACCAGCCTGCCTGCTGAAATCCTAAAATGCTGGAATGTGGGGGATGACCCGAGTAAGGCCAAGTATGCCCGTTTCTCAGGCAATGACTCCGATGAGTTGAATAAGAATTTCCGGGACAACTCCGATGTTTTCACCCAGAAAGCCGATTATCTCTGTATCCGTGAAATCTCTCTGCAATATGCTCTGCCTCAGGCATTGCTGGCAAAGATTGGTCTGAAAGGGCTGGTATTGACCCTGGCCGGAAACAATCTGCATTATTTTACGGAAGTAATAGGCCTTTCTCCCGAAGTAGGTGCATCAAGTACCTATTCCGGTAGTTTCAACACCTATCCGCCTATCCGTAAGTTCTCTATCGGATGTAAAGTTACTTTGTGATAAAAGAAGTTTAATACGAAAAATAAGAATTATGAAAATAAAAATATTATCCGGCATTCTTCTTATAAGTGGGGTCTCGTTTTTTACATCATGTCATGGAGACCTGAATGTGATACAGCCCAGCCAGTTCACCAGCTTGTCCATGTGGACAGAGGAGAGCGATGCTACGAGTGCGGTAAATGGAGCATATACTCAATTCCGTTCCGCCTTTTCCGATTTGCTCAACATCTATGGAGAGATGCGCTCAAACTGGTATGAGAGTGGGGCGGTAAATGATGCGTTTTTTAATAGAGTGGGTACAAACGTATTGCTGAGCGGTGATGCAGGTACAAATTGGAGTAGTATATATACTACCATTAATAGTGCAAATTTGATTCTGAAGCATACTCCGGAAATCTCTTTCACCAATGAAGCTACACGTAATGAGGTGATGGCCAATGCCTATTTCCTACGGGCATATTGTTACTTTACTCTGGTGCGGGTATTCGGTGACTGTCCGTTACTGACTTCCGGCTTTGAGTCAGAAAAGCAGGAGGACATGTATCCCAGCCGTACGGCGGCCTCTGAAGTATATGCTCAGGTCGAAACCGATATAGAAGAAGCTTTAAGGTTGATGCCCGCTTCTTCCAAGCTTCTCCATAAGGCATCTCCGGCAGCCATCAACATGTTGCGTACTGAATATTACTTATGGAAGGCAAAGCGTCTGGGAGGAGGGAATGCGGCTCTGAGTACGGCGCAGTCTTCTGTTGATGCGGTATTGAAAGCCGGATATGCACTTCTTCCCACGTTTGCCGATATTTTCAATTTAAACAACGAAGCCAATTCTGAGCTTATCTGGACATTGCCCTATATCGTCAATGAAAATGTGACTCCGGGAACATCCCCCAACTTTTTCGCCTATTATCTGGCACCTAACGGTGACAGAACCCGGCTGAGGGAAGCCGGATATACCGAGGATGAGGTTCCTGCCGGTTCCCATGCCCAGTATGTTGTGCCCACGCAAGCCTATTGCGATTTCCTGGCTGAGGATGCACGTGACACGCGTACGGATGTTTCAGTACGGGTATTCGAGGATAAGTTCCTGACGGAAGAAGTACAGATTAAAAGGATGGTTGTGAAGTTCAAAGGCTCCTTTGCCAATGATACGCGTAGTTTTGACAGTGATGTCCCCGTCTATCGTTTGGCCGAAGCCTATCTTTTGAAAGCTGAAGCGGAAAATGCCTTGGGAAATACGGATGCCGCTTTGCAGAATCTGAATGTAGTGGCCAAGCGTGCTTATGGGGTAGACAACTACTACACGGCAAGGACTCAGGATGCCATAGACAATGCCATTATCAGCGAAATACTGAAAGAGTTTGTCGCAGAATCAAAAGCATGGTGGGCATACCTTCGCTTTAATAAGGAATTCGAGCTTATTGAGACCTTGAAGGGGCGTGAAGGGGAGAAGAATGTTACCTTGTGGCCTATTGCTCCTGCTTGTCTCAATACTAATCCGAATATAACACAAACGGAAGGTTACAAATAAATATTGGGATGATATGAGATATAAGACTATACTTTTACTGGTCTTGTCTGCTTGGGGCATCATGGCATGCCAAAATTATACGGATAAGATAGCGGTGGAGATTCGGCAACCGGTATATCCGGTGTTGACATTGAAGGAGCATAATCCGGTATTGTGTCTGCGTCTGATTAGGAACAGCGGCGTGGCATATCAGTTGGAAAAGATAAATTTCACTTTGGATGGAACTGTCCGTTCCGGTGATGTCGTTTCCGCTTCGCTGTTCTTGGATGAGAATTGTGGGCAGGTTTGTGCAAGTGCCAAACCGGTGAACAAACAATTGAGTTTTAAGGTAGGCCGGCAGATAGAGGAAGATACACTGACATGCTGGGTGACACTCCGACTGAGGGATGATGCGGCGCAGGCTACAAGCAAGATTGAAATCTCATGTAGCAGTGTCCAGACAGACCTGGGGCTGGTGGGCATCCGCCAGTTGCCCGCAGTAAAGCCGCTCCGTATAGGAGTGGCCCTGCGGCAGCCGGGTCAGGACGGGGTACACACTTCCCGCATTCCCGGATTGGTGACTTCGACGAAAGGTACCTTGCTGGCCTTGTATGATGCACGCAATGAAAGAGATGACGATTTGCAGGGCGACATTGATATTGCCATCAATCGCAGTGAAGATGGAGGGCGGACTTGGCAACCCATGCAGACTGTTCTGGATATGAAAGAATGGGGCGGGCTACCTCAGAAATATAATGGAGTGAGTGATGGTTGCATCTTGTCGGATGATTTCACCGGTGACCTCTATGTCATAGGGTTATGGATGCACGGAGTCTTGGACCCCAAGACGGGCAAATGGATAGAGAATCTTACCGATACCTCGACCGTATGGAACCATCAGTGGCGTGCACACGGTTCTCAGCCGGGATATGGTGTCAAACAAAGTTCTCAATTCCTGATTAGTAAGAGTACCGACGACGGACTTACCTGGAGTGAGCCGCGTAACATTACCCGCCAAGTAAAAAAGGAAAAATGGTGGCTGCTTGCTCCCGGACCGGGTCGTGGCATCACAATGGAAGACGGTACATTGGTATTTCCGGTAGAGGGGCGGAACGAAGACGGGCTTCAGTTCTCTACAATCATGTGGAGTAAAGACAAGGGCGAAAACTGGACCGTAGGCGAACCGGCCTACTACAATACCAACGAATGTCAGGTGGTAGAACTTTCAGACCATTCCTTGATGTTGAACATGCGTGAGCGCAGCAACCGGGGACGTCAGGAAGGTAATGGGCGGGCCATTGCCGTCACTGCCGATTTGGGAAAAACGTGGACGGAACATCCCACGTCGCGCAGAGCTCTCATTGAACCGGCTTGCCAGGCATCCTTGCTGCGCCATGATTATATTGAAGACGGAGAAGAACGTCATGTATTACTCTTTGCCAATCCTAATTCAAAAGAGCGCCGTAACAACATTACCATTAAGGTGAGTTTCGATGACGGGCAAACTTGGCCCGAGGAGTATTGGACGTTGCTGGATGAAGGTAGGGGGGCGGGGTACTCTTGCATGACCTCCATTGACGAGCATACCATAGGTATCTTTTATGAGGGGAGCCAAGCCGACATCCAGTTCCAGGCTATCCCGTTGAAGGAATTATTGAAGAAATAAAAGTATAACACCTTAAAAAATAGACAAATATGAAACGCAGTGAAATCAATCAATATATCCGCGAAGCCAAAGCATTTATGACAAAGTACCACTTCATGCTGCCGCCATGGGCGGACTGGACTCCGGACGACTGGAAAAGCAAAGGACCGGAATGTAATGACATCCGGGAAAGAGCCATGGGCTGGGACCTGACCGACTTCGGCTGGGGCGATTTCCTGAAAATCGGCCTGACTCTGGTAACCCTCCGTAATGGAAGTCTGCAGAAGAAAGACAAACCCTATTGTGAAAAGATTATGTTTGTCCGCTGCGGACAAGTTACTCCCACCCATTTCCATTGGCTGAAAACGGAAGACATCATCAACCGGGGTGGAGGAATCCTCTGCATGCGTCTGTGGAAGGCCGACAAGGAAACTGAAATGCTGACTGAAGAACCGCTTGTCGTTTCCATCGACGGAGTCAGTACACGGGTAGCTCCCGGAGAAACGGTGCGTCTTGCTCCCGGACAAAGCATTTGTTATGAGCCTTATCTCTACCATACTTTCTGGGCCGAGGACGACCATTGTCTGGTAGGCGAAGTCTCTACAGTGAACGATGACATGAGAGACAACCGTTTCCTCACCCCCAAGGGGCGTTTCCCGCAGATAGAAGAGGATGTTCCGGCCGAACATCTGTTGTGCAACGAATATCCCGAAGTTTAGAAAGTATGAAAGATAAGACCAACCTGACGGGATTGAATCCTGATAATTTCCGGTCCGTAATCAACGGAAAGGATACCGGCCTTTATATACTGCGCAATGGCAGCGGTATGGAGATGTGCGTCACGAACTACGGGGCCATCGTCTTATCCATCATGGCTCCTGATAGTCATGGTAAGTTTGAAAATGTCGTCATAGGCTTCGATACGCTGGAAGAGGCCCGCAGGCAAAGCAAGGACTATTATATAGGAGCTACTATAGGCCCCGTAGCCGGACGCATATTGCACGGCGCTTTCCGTGTAGGAGAAAAAGATTATCACTTACAGCTTAACTCTGTTTCTAATACTCTGCACAGTGGTGATAACGGTTTTCACACGGTGGTGTGGGAAGCACAGCAACCGTGTGAAAACCAACTTCTCCTCCGGCATTTCCATGCCGATGGAGAAGCCGGTTTTCCGGGCAATGTTACGGTAAGGATGATGTATACCTTGACGGACGACAATGGGTTCCGTATAGATTATGAGGCGGAGACAGACCGCGACACCTTGTTCTGTCCCACCAATCATGCCTATTTTAACCTGGCGGGCATGGGAACTCCCACTACTTCCATTGAAGACCATCTGGTGAGGATAAACGCGGATTTCTACCTGCCTATCGACATGAATACGAACAATACCGGTGAAGTCAGGGCAGTGGGCGATACGCCTTTTGATTTCCGCGACTACCATTCCATAGGCGAACGCATCAACCGGAAAGACTTGCAGTTGCTCAACGGCCACGGTTATGACCACTGTTTTGTCTTGAAGAAACCCGCGCTGCATGAGCTCTCTTTCGCCGCCACCTGCATCAGTCCGTCCAGTGGGCGCAGAATGGATATCTATACCACAGAGCCGGGGCTTATCATGTACACCGGCAATTATTTGCCGGGCTTCACGGGCATGCATGGCACTGTGTATCCGCGTCGTAGCGCCGTCTGCTTTGAAACCCAGTGCTTTCCCGATACACCGAACAATCCGCATTTCCCCTCCATCGTATTACGTGAAGGAGACCTTTATAAACAGACATGTATTTATCAATTCAGTACGCAACCATGAAAAACAGAATCATTCTTTGTTTGGGATGCCTGCTGGCATTCCTCCAGCTCCGGGCACAAGTCAATACCAACCAGCAGCATTTGTGCAATCCTAATTCTTTTTCCATCGTCCTGCTGGGCGACCCGCAAAACTACGTGAAGTATGACTATAACCAGCCGGTTTTTGAGCTGATGACGGCGTGGACCGCTCATCATATAGACTCCCTCCGTGTAAAGGCGGTGCTTTGTACGGGCGACTTGGTAGACCAGAATGAATGTATTCTACCTCCCTTCCCGCGTTTCGGGAATCTTACGAGCCGGGAGCAGTGGACATTTGTGTCGCGGGCTTTCGGGCGGTTGGACAACAAAGTCCCTTATCTCATTTCTACCGGAAACCATGATTACGGCTACACCCGTTCGGAGAACTCGATGACCCGTTTCCCGGAATATTTCCCGATAGAGCGCAACAGCCAATGGAAAAAGACCATCGTGGCTGCCACCAATAACAGAAACGGCCTGCCTACACTGGAGAATGCCGCTATGGAGATAACGGACGAGCATTGGGGGAGGATTTTGATTATTGCCGTTGAATTTGCCCCACGTGATGAGGTCTTGTCATGGGCAAGGGAGCTGGTGGCTACCCCACGCTTCAAGGACCATACGGTGATTCTCATCACCCATTCCTATCTTACCGGCTTCGACAGTAAGCGCATCACCAAGGAAGGCTATAAGATAACTCCGTCCAATACGGGCGAAGGCATCTGGCAGAAGCTGGTGCAACCTTCCGCCAACATCCGTCTTGTGCTGTGCGGACACTATGCCACTCCGAATGAACGGTTGGACTATACCACGGGATTCCGTACCGACAAGAATGCAGCCGGACACGATGTGCACCAGATGATGTTCAACTGCCAGGCGTTGGGTGGCGGCATGAGTGGAAACGGGGGAGACGGCTGGCTGCGTCTGCTCGAATTCCTGCCCGACGGACATACGGTGCAGGTCAGGACCTATTCTCCGCTTTTCGGCTTTTCTCCTCAAATCAAGGACAAGGCATGGCGTACGGAATCTTATGACCAGTTTCAATTCACGATAAAATAAAAAATATGAAGCGTATATCAATTATTTATTCATTAATACTCTTTTGTATGTATTTATCAGCACAGACAAGTCCGGAGTGGACTTCCGGAAATGCGAAGAAATGGATGAAAAGTGCCGTTTGGTCCAATGGCTGGACTGTCTCTCCCCATAAATCAGTCAATGCTGTTGAATTTGCCTGCCAATATCATAAGAACAAGGATGTCTGGGATGCTGCATTCCGCTTTCTTGCCGAACATGATTTGGAAGCGCTGTCCATTGGCAACCATGTCATTCTGGAGGGGAAATGCTGGGCTACGGTCAGTGAATACATTCCCAAAGAGGTGGAGAAAGGGAATATTGAAAGTCACCTCCGTTTTGTCGACCTTCAGTATGTACTCTGGGGAAATGAAAAGATGGGGCTGGCAAGTGACGTCGAAGTACGTCAGGCGTATAATTCAAAAAAGGATGTTGCTTTTTATACCTCTTCCCGGATAAAACACTACTCTGCCGATGCCGGCAGTTTCTTCTTGTTTTTCCCTTCGGACATTCACCAGCCTTCTGTTCGGGGAAAGGGGGAACTTGTTAAAAGCAGGAAGATTGTGATTAAAATAGAATATGTAGATTAGTGTGTTTTCGGTTCTATTAAAAATACTATTTGTTTTTCAAATAAATTTCCTTTAAAATTTGTACTTTTGCCGACTGTTTAGAGAAATCAACGAAAACTTTAAAAAACGAAATAGAATGGCAGTAGAATTGAAAGACCTTACCAAACGTAGTGAGAACTATTCTCAGTGGTACAACGAGTTGGTGGTAAAAGCCGATTTGGCAGAACAATCGGCTGTACGCGGCTGTATGGTGATCAAGCCTTACGGATACGCTATCTGGGAGAAGATGCAACGTCAGTTGGACGATATGTTCAAGGAAACGGGACACGTCAACGCTTATTTTCCCTTGCTTATTCCGAAATCATTCCTCAGCCGTGAAGCGGAACATGTGGAAGGCTTTGCCAAAGAGTGTGCCGTCGTGACGCACTATCGTTTGAAGAACGATCCGAATGGCGGCGGTGTGGTGGTGGACCCTGCTGCAAAACTGGAAGAAGAGCTGATTATCCGCCCCACTTCCGAAACCATCATCTGGAACACCTACAAGAACTGGATCAATTCATACCGCGACCTGCCTATCTTGTGCAACCAGTGGGCAAACGTGTTCCGTTGGGAAATGCGTACCCGTCTGTTCCTCCGTACCGCCGAATTCCTCTGGCAGGAAGGACACACGGCACATGCCACTCGCGAGGAAGCCGAAGAAGAAGCGGTAAAGATGCTGAATGTATATGCCGAGTTTGCCGAAAAATACATGGCGGTGCCCGTGGTAAAGGGCGTGAAGTCTGCCAACGAGCGTTTTGCCGGTGCCCTCAACACCTACACCATCGAAGCGATGATGCAGGACGGAAAGGCTTTGCAGAGCGGTACTTCCCACTTCTTGGGACAGAACTTCGCCAAGGCGTTCGATGTACAGTTCGTCAATAAGGAGAACAAGCTGGAGTATGTTTGGGCTACCTCCTGGGGTGTTTCCACCCGTCTGATGGGAGCGCTTATCATGACGCATTCCGATGACAACGGTCTGGTACTTCCTCCGCACCTGGCTCCGATACAAGTAGTCATCGTACCTATCTACAAGAATGCGGAGATGCTGGCTAAGATTGACGAGAAAGTGGCAGGCATTGTTGCCAAGCTGAAATCGATGGGCATTTCCGTGAAGTACGACAATGCCGACAACAAACGTCCGGGCTTCAAGTTTGCCGACTATGAGGTGAAGGGTGTTCCCGTTCGTCTGGTGATGGGTGGCCGCGACCTGGAGAACAATACAATGGAAATCATGCGTCGCGATACACTGGAGAAGGAGACGCGTTCCTGCGAGGGTATCGAAGAGTACGTGAAGGATTTGCTCGAGGACATTCAGGCAAATGTCTACAAGAAAGCGCTCGATTACCGTAACAGCCGCATCACCAGCGTGGACAGCTACGAGGAATTCAAGGAAAAGATTGAAGAAGGCGGCTTCATTCTGGCTCATTGGGACGGGACTACCGAAACCGAAGAGAAAATCAAGGAAGAGACCAAAGCAACCATCCGTTGTATTCCTTTCGATTCATTTGTTCCGGGTGACAAGGAACCGGGCAAGTGTATGGTTACCGGCAAGCCTTCTGCCTGCCGCGTGATTTTCGCACGTTCCTATTAATAATACCCACCCCGGATTACGCGGATTAACACAGATGATTTTAGGAGTTCTGATAATCAGAAACTTTTATCTGCGTTAATCCGCGTAATCCAGGGTGATTGTATATCTTGATACGTCCTCTCGGTTTTAAATTTATAGAGTTATCTCTCATCATGAATTGATGAACAGCTATTTATATTGCTTCAGAAATTCTGAGATTGTTTTGCGTACAGTTTCCGGAGATTGTTTTGAATGAAGCATTGCTGCAATGACAATCCTATTCTCATCAATCAAATAATATATCACGTTAGGGGAAAGTTTTAAATGACGGACAGTAATGTTGTTAAATAGAGTAGAAAAATCACTGTCTATAATTCCTATATACGGATGTTTTGCTAAAAGATTTACTTTGTCTTGTATCTTTTGACGTGTTTTCTGTGCCGTCAACATGCCAAAATTATTCTCTACATAAATAAGTATCTCTAAAAAGTGCTCATAAGCCAACTTAGACCAGACTATTTCCATCCCATGCGTTCATTTATCATACTCTCTATTTGGGAGTTTGATATACAGTGTCCTGCTTTATTCTCTTCTAAGGCAAATAGAAGGGCTTCAGCCAAAGCATCTCGGGGAATACTGTTGATAAAGTCGTCCATCGGTATGGCTGATTGATGATAAGTTGCCATCATCGGTTCTTGTGCCGTTTGTTTGGGAGAGTCCTGCTCTTTATATGGTTTAATTTTACCCATTGCTTTTATTTTTAATCAAAGGTAAACTGAATAAATGAAAACTCCTAATATTCAATCCATTTATTTTCCACTGCATCAAAGCCAACCAATCTACATACTATTGTAACCTCCTTCACATCTCCTCGTAACAACTTTTCCTCATTTTTGCAGCGTAAAAAAAGAAAGGAGGCCCGAATATGAAACTGAACAGAAATGACTATACCGTAGAGGCGGCAGCCGGCGGTGGTTTTTACGCTTATTTTATGAATAATGTGTTGTGCAGCGCCTACGGTGAAACGCCTGACGAAGCCTGCGAAAACCTGGAACAGATTGTTGACGATTTTGTCAGTGATATGTATATGGTCGAGGAATTTGTCTGATATTCCGGCATCATATGCCGACCGAATTATCCTTTTTACGTATTTATTCCATAAATTCTCTTGAAGTCATGTCTGCGCGATGCCGGTGTGACTTTTGTCATTTATAACCGAATTGTCACATTCTTCACATTCTGCCGTAACACGGAGGTGCGATATTTGCATCAACTAAATGCAACGTCATGTGCTGCATGTGTTTCAACATTAATTTGTAAATCATCAAGTCGTCCCAATGAAAGTCCTTTTTATCGTTCAAGGAGAAGGCCGCGGGCATCTGACCCAAGCCATAACAATGGAAGAGCTGCTGCGCCGCAACGGTCACGAGGTAGTGGAAGTGTTGGTGGGCAAAAGCAATTCGCGCTGTCTGCCCGGTTTCTTCAACCGCAGCATCCAAGCTCCGGTGAAACGTTTCCTCAGTCCCAATTTCCTGCCTACGCCTGCCAACAAGCGGGCAAGTCTTGCGCGTAGTGTGGCCTATAATCTCACCCGTCTGCCCGTCTATCTGAAAAGCATGCACTATATACACCGCCGCATCGAGGAGAGTGGTGCCGAACTGGTCATCAACTTCTACGAACTGCTCACGGGGATGACCTATCTCTTCTTCCGTCCTTCCGTTCCTCAAATAAGCGTCGGGCACCAGTACCTGTTCCTGCACCGCGATTTCGAGTTTCCCGGTAAGAACGGCTTCCATCTGTGGCTGCTCCGCCTTTTCACCCGCCTCACGTGCATAGGTGCCCGCGAAAAGCTCGCCCTTTCCTTCCGCGAGATGGAGGATGACGAAGAAGCGTATGTCCGCGTGGTTCCGCCATTGCTGCGGAGGGAGGTGCTGTCGTGCGAAGGTACGGAAGGGGATTATCTCCACGGATACATGGTAAACTCCGGTTTTGGCGAGAATATCCTCCACTGGCACAGTGCCCATCCGGAAATACCCCTCCACTTCTTCTGGGACAAGCAGGACGAAGCCGAGGTGTGCCGTGTGGACGACACCTTGAGTTTCCATCAGCTCGATGACGTCAAGTTCCTGCGCTACATGGCAGGCTGCAAGGCCTATGCCACCACTGCCGGCTTCGAGTCGGTCTGCGAGGCGATGTATCTGGGCAAGCCTTTGCTGATGGTTCCGGCGCATATCGAGCAGGACTGTAACGCCTACGATGCATTCCGTAGCGGTGCCGGTGTCATCTCCGAGGAGTTTGATTTGGAACGTCTGCTGGACTTCTCGGAGCATTTCCACCCGAACATGGCTTTCCGCTATTGGGTGCGTAGCTGCGACTGGCGTATCCTGCGCTGTATAGAGAGGGAAGAGAAAGAGGAAACCTTTTTCGGGGTTTCCTCTTCCTGCCGTCCTTTCTTTCCGGCGACTTAAATGTTCACGTTCATCGCATTGGCTCCCAATGCCCCTAAGATGGCGGAGGCTACTGCAATTACGACTTTCAGAATTTTATCCCAGATACTTTTTTTCATGCTATATACGTTTTAAAAGTTGAACATACGAATCGGTAGTAAAATCAGTCATACTTATCCCAACGGATTTTCGCCCTGGTCTCCGTCCGAACCGCCTCCGTCTCCCGAGCCGGAACCGCCGCCGGAGCTTCCTCCTTCACCGTCTCCCTTGTTCAGCAAAGCTTCTAGGTCGTAGAAGTCAATCTTCTGCCCGGCACGCGTGGCGGCGATGTCCGGTCTTACGGTGCTGGAAGGCCGGAAATTGATTTTCACCGCCTTGATGTTCTTGGCGGTGCACTCCTTTACATCCAATACGCCTGCCGTACGCGCCGACAGGCTGAATACGCCGAAGTTCTTGATATTCACCGACTGGCCGCTGTAGAGGGTTGTTATCATGGCCTCCACAAAATTGGTCAATACACTCTGGATGTCTCCCAGTGTCAGCGAACTCTTCTCTTTCATCACATACGCAATGTCGTCCAGCGTCGCATTGTCGCCCAGTGTCACCAGCTGCGGGTAGAACTTTGCCACCGCATCTGCCTTTCGAGGATCTTTCCTCGCAATTTTCTTGAATGGTACTCCCATAAACAGTTAAATAATTAAAAATTAACAATTAGAAATTAAAGTCCCGTATTGCAATACTTTGCTCTTTCTCCTTTAGGGGGGAAGAGGGGTGCTGCAAAAGTACTCCTCCGGCTTTTTCTGCTCATGGCTTTCTTCGGGTTACGCCGTCTCTTTCCCGTTTCCTTTCTGTTCAAAAAAAATTCTTCGTCCGATGCCCGTTTATGTCTGTATATGCTTGGTCATACCGCTGATATTCAGTATCTTTATGGTGTAATAATCAACCAATAACATAAGGAATGAAAACAGAAAAAGAAAAGAGGGAAGAGGAGGAGGAAGACCTTCGTCCGTTCCGCATCCACGCCTATTCGAAGGAGGAGCTTGCCATGCTCTACAACCCGACTTACTGCATCAGCAATGCCATCTATACCCTGGCGGCATGGATACGCCACAACAAGGCGCTGAAGGGTGAGCTGGAGAAGGTGGGCTACAACAAATACCGGCGCACCTTCACTCCGCTGGAAGTGAAAGTGCTGGTGAAGTATCTGGGAGAACCCTAACAGGATGCCGGCCGGAAATAGGGAAACCTTGTAAAGAAAACGCCAATATATGTAAAGCCCCGTAACAATATATGTTGTCATGCACAACAATATATGTTACGGGGCTTCTCTCTTCTCCTCGAATGCCGGTTACTGATATGTCTGGATGTCCACTACCTCATATTCGGTCGTCTCCTGCTCGTTGGTCCGTGTGCCGAATCCGTACTTTTCCAGTGCCTGCACCAGTACCAGCTGGGTGTGCGGGTTCACCTGCACCTTTCCGAATATGCTGAGCTTGGTCAGTATGACGCTGGCAGGGAGCCACTTTGTCTGCAGGTCTTCGGGCAGCGGTTTGCGGAAGAAGACGAAGAGGTTCTCCTCCACGGGGTCTTTCATGCGGTGCCGTTCGTTGTGCTTGTTCAACTGTTCTATCTCCTCGCCCTCGTACCAGTATCTGAATCCGCCTTTCAGCAAGGCGAGGGCCTGGGCGTAGATGCCGGGATGGTTCACCGGGGTGTGGTAGTCTATACCGGTGATGGTGATGGGGAGGAAACGCCGGTTTCCGCCGATGTCCTGCAGGCACTGCCGGTTGTTGGTGCTCGCGATGAAGGAACAGTGGCGGGGCAGGGTGAAGGCTTCGATGTCGTAGGCCTTGCGCTGCGTCACGTTGTCCTGCGCGATGATTCGCTTCAATGCTGCCAGCTCGCCGGGCTTCACGCCTTCGAACTCTTCCATGTTGATGATGATTCGCGTGGCGAGCAGGCGGGCATCGTCCTTGTTGCTCGGGTCTATTATGCCGTTGTAGAAGTACTCTTTCCACTCGGGCGGCAGCAGGCGCCGAATCCAGCTGCTCTTTCCCTTTCCCTGCTCGCTGTAGAGGATGATGACGAGCTGGTTCATGTCCTCGTCGCTCAGTGCGCAGGCCACCAGGCCCACTATCCACCGTTTGAAGCCCTTCTGCCATAGCTCCCGGTTCTCGGTCGTCAGGGTGTCGGCAAGTTGGGCGATGTAGTCCGTCCCGTCCCAGGGGGGAAGCGCGTACAGATAGTCGGTGTAGGGGTTGAACTCCTTGGCGTAGTTAGAGTCTATCACGGCTCTGAGGAAATTCTGGTAGCAGGAGATGCAGGCCATCTGCAGGTCTACGAATATGGTGTTGTAGTCCTTTCCGCGCATGGGGCGGTAACCTTTTCCGGCATCTGCCGACGGGGTGTAGGGCATGAATTCGAGGCGGTCCAGGATGAGGTTCCTGCGGATGCCGTAGTGCTCTTCCAGAAAGCTCATCACTTGGTTGATGACGGGCTTTTTCTCTTCCTTCTTTGTGGCGGCTTCGCTGGTCTTGTCGGTATAGATGTAGGCATTGTGCAGGGGAGATTCCACGTCGGGATACTCTTGTCCGAACTCGTTTTTCGCCAGTCTGATGGCTGTCTGCTCGTCCAGGCCCTTGCTGTAGCATTTGTTGCCCAGGGCGAAGAGGAAGTTGTCGCGGTTGCCTGCCCGGAACCTGGTGGTGCGCTTCACGGCAGTCACGGCTTGGGAGAATATCAGCTTCTCCCAAGGCTTTGCGTCCTGCGGTGTGGCGGCAGAGGAGGCGGGGAGGGGGTGTACCGTTTCGACGGGCGTCTTCTTTGGGCTGTTCTCCTTCTTCGCAGGCGGGATGATGCGTGCCGGCAACGGGGAAATCTGTTCCAGCAGTGCGGCATTGATATAGGCATGCGGGTCGAAGGACATGAAGTATCCTCGCGAGATGTCCTTTCCGCTTCCGTCCACCTCTACTCCGAGAAGGGCCTCGTAGTGCTCTTTGGCGGCGCTGTACAGCTTCAGGTGTATCTCCTCGAGCGTGGCGTAGGTCACCTCGCCCTGTCGGAGACGGTCATACAGACGCCGGGTGTATTCCGTCTGCATGAAGACGAACAGCTTGTAGCCGTGCCTTTTGGGGGAGAGGAAACTGCCCAGGGTGTGCGGGTCTTCGTTGATGAGGGTCCGGGTCTGCTCCAACTGTCTCTCTTCCAGGTCGTCGATGTCGAGCGTGATGACGGGGTTGTAGCGGGTGATGCTCGGTGCGAGCCTTCTTTCCCGGTAGTTGGCCGTGAGGGTCCTGAAGGGAAGCTGCTTCTTGACGTGGTTGGCTTCCTCCACCTTTCCCTGCGCCACGAGGCTGGCGATTTTGATGATTAACTTGGCATGCTTGCCGTTTTTTATGTCAGCCATGTCCTGCGTGAAGGTTGTCTCCCCGCTGACGGCGCTGAAACCACGGTAGGTGGTCACTGGAATGTTTTCCATTCTACTTGTATTAAGTTTGCCTTATTGGCGGCGCAAAGATGCCGTTTATTTCCTTAGGAAGCAAAAACGGCCATCCGCAGTGGGACAGCCGTTTTTTTACAATTTGAATTCCTTGGTCCGTTTTACTCCTTGGGATATAGCTCATTGAAGAGCTTATATATCTCATCCTCAATACAATCGGGGTTCAGCGTATTGCCGCTTCCGTCCGCGTCCATAAAGTTTACAAGCAGATGCAGCAGCTTGGCGAAGGGGCTTACACCCTTCAGTCCGTGTTCCTTTTGGGGATTTATCAGCAGTGGGATGAAGGGTGTCAGGAAAGCCTTCCGCTCCTTGTATTCCACGGTTAACGACTTGTGTTCTACCATAGAAAGCAGGTCGATGGCCACTTGCACCTCTTTGCTCTCTTTGGTGTACAGCACTTGGTAATCTCTCCCTTTGATTTGCATCACGCTAATTGGCGTTTTTTTGTTCTCATAATTACAATTTGAAAATCTAATTTTATATTAAGTTAACGAATCGGGTGCAAAATTAATAAAAAAGAGAAGTCTGTGCACTATGTATTACACGGATTGGCACGGATTTTTGTAGTTTCTGTGCGTATCACTTTTGTGTATGTCCGTGCGTATCATCCTTTTGTTTCCTTGAGTATCAGTCACTCAGAACGTAGCGAAGAATTTTTCTCTGTGCTCCTCTGTGCCAATCTGTGTAATCTGTGGTGCCCCTCTCCGTGAACTAGTGAAGCGTGTGTGTAGTCTGTATGTATAGGGTGGGGTACCGGAACCTATGGTTATATATGTAACACACCCTTTCTTTAAAAAGATAAGAAATGACGCGCGTGCGCGTGTATCTTACCTAATAGGCGTAATTCTTTGATATATAGTGTGATGATGTCTGCATTAAAAAAGATTATCATTTTATCAATCAGAATATTTTGTACTTTCATTTCTTGACGTTACCTTTGCGTTCATTAAACGGAACGTGTTATAAAACATTTCTTTCATCATAAACGTTTCGTTGATAACGGCTTATCGCAAGATAGCTTGAATATAACTATTTCGTCGCCTTCCTTCCGAGATGGTGGAGGGTTTTGAAATAAAATGAATGCATATAGCCTATTTAAAGTAACCGCATTACATTACTTGACCGGGAGGTACTTCGCTACTCCGGTGTCCCCCAATCATATTTTTTCGTGAACGAGAATGCAGAAATGCACTGGTATGCAGTGCGTGTCACCTATAGCCGAGAGCTTTTTTTCAAGGAATACCTGGATGCAGCGGGCATTGAAAACTATATACCCATGCGCTATGAGTATGTCGTGAGGAAAGAGCGCCGCCTGCGCAAGCTTGTTCCTGCGGTCCATAACCTGGTCTTCGTCCGCTCCACCCGCGAGCGTATGGATGAAATAAAGAACGAACCGGGCATGAACATCCCTATCCGCTATATCATGGACCGCGAAACCCGCCAGCCCATCGTCATCCCGGACTCACAAATGCGCAGCTTCATCGCCGTGTCGGGTACCTACGACCAGGCCGTGCTCTATCTTGAACCCACCGAACTGAACCTCTCCCAAGGAACCCGGGTACGTATCACCGGCGGCATCTTCGAAGGAGTGGAAGGGGTGTTTGTGCGTGTGCGCCATGACAGGAGGGTGGTGGTGAACATCGAGGGGGTGATGGCGGTGGCGACGACGTTTGTGCATGCGTCGCTGGTGGAGGAGATTGAATAATAATTTGTAACAATATTGCCCGAATCTTTGAAAAATAAAGCTGTCCATGGTGCGAAGTGGAGCTTTATCGATAACATATCCAATTCCGGTGTTACCTTTTTGGTAGGCCTGATATTGGCCCGTCTCTTGACTCCTGCCGAATATGGCATTATGGCCATGATAGCTATCTTCATAGCGGTGTCCAACTCTATTGTCGACAGTGGCTTCTCTAATGCACTGATACGGAAAGTACGTATTGAAAAGGTAGACTACAATACGGTTTTCTTGTTTAACTTGATAGTTAGTATTGTTTTATACATCCTTTTATATGTAGCTGCTCCCGCTATCAGTCTGTTTTTTAAAGAACCGGTTTTGATAGATGTGTTAAGGGTAATAGGGCTGATTCTGATTGTTAATGCATTGGGTATCATTCCCCGTACCATATTAGTAAGAGGTATTGATTTTAAGACACAGACCAAAGTGTCCATAATCTCTTCTGTTTCAAGTGGATTGGTTGGCGTAGGCATGGCTATAGTGGGCTTTGGTGTATGGAGTTTGGTGTGGCAACAGCTTTCCCGGCAGATTCTGAATTCTCTGTTTCTTTGGATATTCTGTAAATGGATGCCCCAATGGGAATTCTCCGTAAAAAGCTTCAAGGAAATGTTCGGCTTTGGCTATAAGCTCTTGTTGTCCGGATTATTGGATACTCTTTACAAGAATGTTTATTATGTGGTTATAGGCCGTTGTTACAGTTCTGCACAGTTGGGGCAATATACTCGTGCAGAGCAGTTCAATACGATATTTTCCAGTAATCTGACCAGTATTGTCCAGCGTGTCAGTTATCCGGTGCTTAGTTCCATTCAAGAAGAACCGGAGCGCTTGCGTGAAGCTTATCGGCAGATAATAAAGACTACAATGCTTGTGACATTCGCTTGCATGCTGGGACTTGCAGCTGTGGCTAAACCTTTGATTATAATTCTGATCGGTGAGAAATGGTTGACTGCCGTTTCCTTTCTGCAGATCATTTGTTTCAGTGGTATGCTTTATCCGCTTCATGCCATCAATCTGAATATCTTGCAGGTGAAAGGACGTTCGGACTTGTTTCTGAAACTGGAAATCATAAAGAAGACCATTGCGGTGTTTCCTATTCTGATAGGTATTTTTTATGGCATCGAATATATGCTGTGGGGGAGTGTCTTAACCTCTTTCATAGCCTATTTCTTAAATAGCCATTATTCTGCCGATTTGATATGCTATTCTACCATAGAACAAATTAAGGATGTGCTTCCGGTTTTTGTAGTTTCTTTGATAGTTTCTACTATCATGTGGCTTTTTTCCTTATTGGATATATCCGTTTATATTCAATTACCCATTCAGATTATTGTTGGTTTGACATTAGCTTTTGCTGTTTATGAAAGATTAAGATTACCAGAGTATCTTGAGGTAAAACGGCTTGGGTTGTCGGCTCTTCACAAAAAATAGAAATCAGTATATATTTTTATAGTAAGATGGAAAATAAAGTGATTACAGTTACTTCTCCATTACTTCCTTCGCTTGACGATTTCATTCCTTATTTACAGGATATTTGGAACCGTAAGTGGCTGACCAATAACGGTTATTATCATCAAGAATTGGAGAAAGCCTTGTGTGAATATTTGAAGGTGCCTTATATCAGTCTTTTTACCAATGGCACACTGCCTTTGATGTGTGCTCTGCAAGCATTGCGTATTACTGGTGAGGTGATAACAACTCCGTATAGCTTTGTAGCTACCACCCATGCTTTGTGGTGGAATGGAATCAAACCGGTATTTGTGGATATTGACCCTGAAACTTGTAACATTGATCCGGACAAAATAGAAGCGGCAATAACCCCCAAGACAACGGCGATTATGCCGGTACATGTTTATGGCAAGCCTTGTGATACAGAGCGTATCCAGGCGATAGCGGACAAATACGGTTTGAAGGTCATTTATGATGCTGCCCATGCTTTTGGGGTAGAAGTGGGTGGAAAATCAATTCTGAATGCCGGAGATATGTCAACCTTGAGTTTTCATGCGACCAAAGTTTACAATACGATTGAAGGTGGTGCTTTGATTTGTCATGATGAGAAGACTAAAAAGCGTATCGACTATTTGAAGAATTTCGGTTTTGCGGGGGAAACGACTGTCATAGCTCCGGGTATCAATGGCAAGATGGACGAAGTACGTAGTGCTTATGGTTTGTTGAATTTGAAACAAGTGGATGCAGCTATTGAAGCTCGTCGTCAAGTGGCTATCATGTATCGTAAAGGCTTGGAACATGTACCTGGTATCACTTTTATGGAAGATATGCCCGGAGTCCGTCATAATTACTCTTACTTTCCCATATTCGTGGATTCTGAGAAATATGGCATGACACGCGATGAACTTTATTTCAAGATGAAGGAACGGAATGTTTTAGGTAGGCGGTATTTCTATCCTTTGATAAGTGAATTTTCTACTTATCGAGGATTGGGATCGGCACGACCGGAAAATCTACCTATGGCACATATGATAGCGAATAATGTCATTTGTTTGCCTATATATTATGGCTTGAGTGAAAAAATGGTTAATTGTATTGTAAATCAGATAATTATGTAAATGAAACAGAAACAAAAGAAACTTCTTCTTCTTGGGGGATTACGCTATTTGCTTCCGGTAATAGAGGCTGCTCATGAATTGGGATATTATGTTATTACATGTGACTATCTTCCAGATAATATTGCCCATAAATATTCTGACGAATATCATAATGTCAGTATCGTCGACAGAGAAGCGGTTTTGGCATTAGCCCGTAAACTTTGTATTGATGGGATTATGTCTTTTGCTGTTGATCCTGGAGTGGTAACTGCTGCTTACGTGCAGCAGCAGATGGGATTGCCTGCAGTTGGACCTTATGAATCTGTATGTATTTTGCAAAGTAAAGATCGATTTCGTAATTTTCTCACTCAAAATGGTTTCAATGTTCCTAAAGCCAAGGGATTTTCAACAGTAAAAGAGGCGATGGATGAAGCTTATTGGTATCCTTGGCCTGTGATAGTAAAACCTACGGATGCAGCTGGTAGTAAAGGGGTAACTAAGGTTGAACGGTTGGAAGATTTAAAGCCTGCACTAGAATATGCATTCCAACATTCCATATCTAGACGTGTGATAATAGAGGAATTTATAGAGAAGCAGGGATGTTCTTCTGATACAGATTGTTTTTCAGTAAATGGAGAATTGAAATTTGTGTCTTTTTCAGCACAGCGCTTTGATCAAGAGGCTGCTAATCCTTATGTTCCTTCAGCATATGGTTGGCCCTCTACATTTTCAGTAGAGCAAGAAAGAGAACTGTCTTCTGAATTGCAGCGTTTATTGACATTGTTGGGTATGCGTACTTCTATTTATAATATTGAAACCCGTATTGGAATAAATGGAACTCCTTATATTATGGAAGTTTCTCCACGTGGTGGCGGTAATCGTCTTGCTGAGATGCTTCGTTTTGCAACGGGAGTTGACTTAATAATTAATGCAGTGCGCGCAGCAGTAGGGGACGATGTAGATGATATAAGACAGAAACCGTATTCGGGATATTGGGCAGAGGTAATACTTCATTCGGATACTGATGGATACTTTAAAAATTTAGTTATTGATGATGAATTTTACCGTTCTCATGTAGTTCAAAAAGATTTGTGGGTTAAAGAAAATGATAGGGTGTCAGTTTTTAAAGGGGCTAATGATGCTATTGGTACACTTGTTCTTAAATTTGAATCGGAAAAACAACTAGTTGAAGCTTTGAGAGAACAGAATTGTTGGATGAAAATAAATGTAGAATAAAGAGTGTTGGGAGTATGGGAAAAGTTGTAATATTAGGAGCTACTGGGTCAATAGGAGTGTATACTGCATTGACACTGAAGAATGAAGGTTATGATGTGATAGCGGTAGGACATCGAAAAAGTGATAATGACTTTTTTGGAGATTATGATATTCCATATTTTGCTGTTGATATTAAAATAAAAGAATCATTACTTGTATTGCCTAAAGATATTGATGTCGTATTACATTTTGCTGGTGCAATGCCTGCGAGAATGAAAGGATATGATCCGTATGAATACATCAATTCAATAATAATAGGAACTTTGAATGTTCTTGAATATATGCGGGAATGTAATTGTGATAAGATTGTCTTTAGTCAATCAATAGCAGATATTTTATATAAATTTGGTACTACTAATCCTATACATGATGAGGTTGAACGTAGATTTCCATTAGCAACAGATCATTCAGTTTATTCTATTTCTAAAAATACAGCAGTGAATTTGATAGAGCATTATCATGCTCAATATGGATTTAAACGTTTCATTCTACGATTACCTACAATCTATGTATATCACCCCAATCCTTTTTATTATGTAAACGGTGTCAAAAAGTTCATGGGGTATAGATATATAATAGAACAAGCAATAAAAGGAAATACTTTAGAGATATGGGGAAATCCAAATTCAAAGAAAGAAATGGTATATGTAAGAGACTTTGTTCAATTAGTACAAAAATGTATAGAAAGTAATTTGGAAGGAGGAATATACAATGTTGGATGTGGAAATCCTATCTCCATCTCTGATCAAATTCATGATATTGCAGATGTTTTTAAACGTGTTAAAAAATCAGATATAATTTATTGTCCTGATAAACCTTCATCGCCTCAATTTGTATTAGATATATCTAAAGCTAAACATGAACTAGGGTATAAGCCCCAGTATAAATTTCATGATCTTATTGTTGACTATAAATTTGAAATGGAAAAAGAACCTTTTTATAAATTATGGGGAAAAAGAAATGATTTTTTTACAATATGAATGTTGAAAGATAGAGCTAATGAGTGATAATAAGTGTTATATATTTTTTACTGATAGTATTGTAAATATAGGAGGAGGGCAGTTGTATGTAAAAGCCAAAATGGAATATTTACATAGAGAAGGATGGACTGTGTACATATATTCCCATATAAACGGAGAAATCTTGATACGAGAATTTATTCCTTTTACGCAATACATTTATACGGAGTTAAATGTGTATCCTTTTTATTTATCACGGTATAGAAGAGAAAAAATTTTAAAAACATGGTACTTTCAAATATGTAATACAACTTGGAATGAGATAATCATAGAGTCAAATACTAATATATTAGCAACTTGGAGTGAATGTTTTGCTGCTATGATTGGAGCAAAACATATCATATATAATTATCATGAAACGCCAACTTGTATAAAAAGACTTTATGATTTTGCATGTTTCAAGCATAAAAGAAAGGAATTTGTAGGCATTACTTCTCAAATAATATGTAATTATTTTAAGGGTTATTTATCTATCAGTAAGGATGAGTCTTATTCTTTGGAAGCATATGGAGCTAACAAATGTATAGTTGATTACGATTCTCTAATTTGTAGTAAAATAAAAAGAAATGCTAAAACAATATGTGTGTTAGGGCGTTTTGAGAAGGGATATGTTAGTAGTTCTCTTTTGAAGATTAAATCATATATATGTGCTAACTCTTCAACTTTTTTTAATTTAATTTATATTGGTGGGGAGTCAAAAGGAAATCAAGTAAAAAAAAGTATAGAAAATACATTTTTATCAGTCACAAATGTTAATTTGATGGTTTTGGGTTTTTTATATCCTTTACCTTTACAATTGATTCAGAAAATAGATGTATGTATAGCTAGTTCTGGAGCTGCAAGAGCAGTACATAAAGAAGGAATTCCTGTTATTACTTTTGATGCAAATGATCATAATCCTATAGGAATTTTAGGTTATGATACAATTAATACTTTATATCGTGAAAGTGAATTGAATGTTAATTTGGAATCTATGTTAGACTTAGTTTTAACAAATAGAGTTGATATTCATAGATACCCAGTCGAGTATTATCAGGAAGAAAAATTTAGTGAACATATGAAATTTATAGATTCAGGTAGTAAAGAGAAAGCTTATAATTTGAGCTTTTTGAAATATAAATCATTTACTGTTTCTATAAAGAAACTTCTAATTTTTATTATAGGAATTCATTCGTATTTATGGATATATAAAATAAGTAGGTACCATAGGTGGTGAATTTAAAGTCTAAATGTAAAGAACTTACATTTAGACTTTAGGCGTTTTGGTTATAACGGAAGGTATCGCTAATAAATACTATATGGTTATATATATAATAATATTTTTTTATTTAGTAGTTTTAGCATATGTATATGATTACCGTAAAAATAGTATAGGTAAAATATATTTTATCTATCTTACATTGCTTATTTTTATATTATTTTCAGGTTTAAGGTATAGAGTTGGTATTGACACATCTAGGTATGAAATTTTTTTCAATGAATGTCCTACACTATTTACTTTAAAATCTGGTATAATTAGTTGTAATATAAATGAACAGCCTTTATGGCTTTTGTTTAATATTATATGTAAAACCATATCAGATGATTTTGTTATACTACAATTGATTCATGCTTTTATTATAAATTATTTTATATGTAGGTTTATTAGGAGATTAACTTCTTATATCTTTTTGGCTTTTTTATTTTATTATTGCTTTCAATATGTTAATTTTAATTTTGAGATAATGCGTGAATCTTTATGTGTCGCATTTTTTTTAACCGCAGTAGAAAGTTATTATAGAAAGCATAATTTAATAAGTTTTGTTCTTTATGGAATATTGATGGTTTTTATTCATTGGTTTTCTTTTATTATATTATTGTTGACGATTTTTGTGTTTATTATTCCTCCTCGAAAATTTTGCTTTATAGTCCTACTATTAGGAGGTGTAAGCTTGGTATTCTTTTCACAGAATGAAATATTTCTTTATTTACAGTTTCTTTCAGAAGTACTTCCCTTTTCTATGTTAGAACGTGTAAATAGCTATTTTTTTAGTGAATCATATGGATTTATTGAAGTTTCAATTCTAGGAGGACTTTTTATATTTATATTTCAGATTTTATACCCTTTATATTTGTCTCTAAAATATAGAAGTATAAATCGTATTATTTCTAATTTTCTTTTGTTATATGCTTTGATTGTAATTATAAGATTGCATATTTTAATAGCAATGAGACTTGTTAACTATTTAGATATTATTTTCATTGTTGCTATATGTAATTATATTCCTATGATAAAGTTACAAAAAAATCTCCTTAAGATTTATATATATGCATGTATATTATGTCATTTGTATATATCTATAAAAGGTTTTTATACACCGTCAGTTCTAGAAAGTCGTCCATGGATAAAATATAACTGTCTATATATACCATATAAATCATATATAGATAAAGAATTCGTTGTAGAGCGTGAGTTTTTGCTAGAATAGATATTATGGAAAAAATTGATTTTGTGATAATTTGGGTGGATGGGAATGATCCTAAGTGGCAAAAAAAATTCTATGAATATCACCCAAATATAAATACTGATACAGGAGAGATACGATATCGTGATTGGGGGCTTTTGAAGTTTTGGTTTAGAGGGGTTGAGAATTTTGCTTCATGGGTAAATAATGTCTATTTTGTGACTTGTGGACATTATCCTGATTGGCTGAATTTTAATAATCCTAAATTGAAATTTATCAGACATTCTGATTATATTCCTTCAGAATATTTGCCCACATTCAATTCTCATACAATCGAATTGAACTTACATAGAATAGAGGGGCTCTCAGAGAGGTTTGTTTACTTCAATGATGATTTTTTTTTAATAGATAATGTTAATCCTGATTTTTATTTTAAAAAGAATCTTCCTTGTGATATGCCTATTATAAGGACGTTGACAGGAGAAAATTCTTTGATGAGCTATATAGAACTATCAAATATAGAAGTATTGAATCGAAATTTTAACAAAAAGGACGTACTTGAAAAAAATCTGCTTAAGTGGTTTAATTTAAAATATAGGCATTATCTGTTCCAAAATTTATATTTTTCATTCTTGCCTCAGTTTACAGGCTTTTATACTCATCATTCCCCTGCTCCTTTTTTAAAATCGACTTTTCATGAAATATGGCATAAAGAATATGAAACATTAGATAGAACATGTAAATGTCGTTTTAGAGAAAAAGTGAATGTAAATCAATATCTCATAAGATATTGGCAGCTAGCATCTGGACAGTTTGTTCCGTTTAATAACATAAAGAAGCGTTTGTATTACGCATTAGGTATTTCACCGATAGATGAAATTGTAAGTAGTATTGTTAATCAGAAAAGCAATTGTATTATTTTGAATGACAGTATTCTTGATGATTTTGAAACAACAAAGTTACGATTATTAAAAGCATTTAATAAGATATTACCCAATAAAAGTTCATTTGAAATATAGTTTTGTATATTTCTTAGTAATATTGAAGATTATATATTTTTTGTATGCAATAATAAAATTTATGAATAACCAAATCATAGTAATTGGTACAGACCATCATAATACTTTAGGTGTAATTAGAAGTTTAGGAGAAGAAGGGAAGCTTCCTATTGTAATATTACCCAATTTAAAATCAACTTTTATAGCATCTAGTAAATATACAAGTAAGGTTATAAAATATGATGAAAAGAAGGAGATTATTGATATACTGTTAAAAGACTATTTGAATGAAACGAATAAGTCTATCATTATTTGTGCAGATGATAGTTCAATTAGCTTGATAGACAATAATTATAATCTTCTGAAGGAGTATTTTTTATTGCCTAATGCAAAGAAAGAGCAAGGACGAATTAACTACTTTCTGAATAAGGATAATATGCATGATTTAGCAATGAAAGTGGGATTGGTGGCTCCTAAATCATGGTATTTAAAAAATGGTGATGCATTGCCGATAGATGTTGAGTTCCCATGTATTTCGAAACCTTGTAGTAGTATTATTGGTGGAAAGAGCGAAATCCATGTGAATAGAAATTTGGCAGAGTTAAAAGCGAATACTGCAAGTAATAAAGACTTTATTGTTCAGGTTTTTATTGAGAAAGATTATGAATTGAATATAGTAGCTTTGGCCTACAATCATGGTAAAAACTTCATTATACCAGGTGTAATTCGTAAAATTAGGGAATATCCTATAAACAGTGGTTCTTCCTCTTTTGCTGTTCTTGATGATTATAAAAAATATCCAGAGATAGAACTTGAAAAAGTAAAAGCTTTTGTTAGAGAAATTGGTTATGAAGGTCTTTTCAGTGTGGAATTTGTAGTAAAGGATGGAATTGCTTATTTCCTTGAAATTAATATGCGTAATGATGGTAATGGTTATGTGCCAACATCTATGGGGGTAAATTTGCATTATTTATGGTGCCAATATTTAATAGGAGAATCATTTATTCAACCCCGTGATTTTGATATCCCATGCTATTTTATGGCAGACACACGTGATTGGCTGCATGTATTAGGAGGTAGAATAAATATAATACAATGGATAAAAGATAGAAAGAAAACTCATTGTTATTTGCTTTTTAATAAAAAAGATAAAAGACCTTTCTTTATTTTTATTAAAAAGAAAATAATTAATCTTGTTAAGAATTTTGCTAATGGAGCTTGATTTGGCAAAAATATTGTAATGGTTGATTTAATTATTGATGAAAATGGCAGGTATATTTTATTTAATTCGCCTTGATGATGCTTGCTCGCAAATGAATAGAAAAAAGTGGCAGCGTGTAGAGGAAATTTTGGATAAATATGAAATAAAGCCAATGGTAGGTATAATTCCTCATAATGAAGATTCTACAACTTGCATTGAACTGGTAGATGTAGACTTTGCAACAAAAGCATTGAATTGGCAAAAGAAAGGATGGGCAATAGCATTACATGGGTATAATCATGTGTGTACTACATCAATAGGAGGAATTAATCCTATACATAAGCGTTCTGAATTTGCAGGTCTTTCATTAATAGAGCAAGAAGAGAAAATTATTCAAGGATATAAAATATTAATAGACATGGGGCTGATACCCCAATATTTTTTCGCTCCCAGTCATACTTATGATGAAAATACTTTAAAGGCTCTTTTTAAGAAAACTACTATTAGGATTATAAGTGATACAATAGCTTTACAACCTTATACACATGGTAAATTTACTGTAATTCCTTGCCAAATGGGCCGTTTTCGTAAATTATTTATTGGTGGATATTGGACTTTTTGTTTTCATCCTAATAATATGACTGAAGAAGATTTAGTCCAATTTGAGACTTTCATTAGAAAAAACAGAAAACAATTTATATCTTTTAATCAGATCAAAGTAATTAATAAGTCGAGGTCATTCTTTGAATTGTTTTTGAATTGGCTTTATTTTGCTATAAGAAACAGATGAAAATATTATACGTAATAAATACATTAAATATTGGCGGAGCAGAGAAATTGTTAGTTGATATTATTGAGAAATTGGATGATCTAAATTATAAAATAGGTGTTTATTTTCTGAACTTAGAAAATACATTTTTGCTAAATCGGCTGTTGAGTACTAAGGTACATATTTATAAATCTCATTTTTCTTTTTATTCTCCAATTCATATATATAATATTATTAAATATGCTAAAGAATATGATATTATTCATGCAAACTTATTTCCTTCTTTATATTGGGTAGCATTGGCTCGTGTATTTTTGAACTCAAAAGTTAAGCTTGTATATACAGAACACAGTACGTATAATAAACGGCGTGGTAAAAGATTTTTTGCATATGTAGAAGGATTCATCTATAGTAGGTACGATAAAATAATAGCTATTTCACCACAAGTACGAGAGAGTTTAATTTCATGGGTTGCTTTATCTCAAAAAATAGAAATGATAGAAAATGCTATTGATGTACATAAATATCAGAATGCATTTCCGTATAATAGAACAATGTTTAAAATTCAGAACGGTTCTGTCATCATTTTAATGTCTGCTCGTTTTACATTGGCAAAAGATCAAGCAACTTTAATTAGAGCTTTTGCTCTTTTGAATCAAAATAATAATGTTGTATTGATTTTGGTAGGTGAAGGTCCTTTGAAAAAAGATTGTATTGTTTTGGCTTCTCAGTTGGGATTGCAGAAATCTATTTTCTTTCTTGGGGCAAGAGAAGACATTCCCCAAATAATACAAATGTCGGATATTTGTGTTCTTTCATCTCATTGGGAAGGTTTTGGACTTGTTGCAATTGAATATATGGCAGCAGGGAAGCCAGTTATTGCCTCTGATGTTCCGGGCTTAAATGATGTAGTAAGAGGTGCTGGAGTTTTATTTGAAGCAGGAAATGTACATGATTTATTTGTCAAGTTACAGTCACTGATTGTAAATGCTGACTATAGAAGAGAGGTGTCTAGAAGATGTGAAAAACGTTCTATGCGATATGATATCTCTAGGCTGGTTAGTTCATATGTGAATTTATACAAATCATTATAGAATGAAAATCCTTGTTACTGGAGGAGCTGGCTTTATCGGCTCTAATCTTTGTGAGCATTTACTTGCTCATAATTATGAAGTTGTATGTTTGGACAACTTCGCAACAGGGAAGATTGAGAATCTTCTTCCGTTATTGAATCAATATCCTGATACATTTAAACTGATTGTAGGTGACATCCGTAATCTCTCTGATTGCCAGAAGGCAGTGGTAGGAGTCAATTATATTCTGCATGAGGCAGCATTGGGTTCTGTACCCCGTTCCATCAAAGACCCTGCCACTACTAATGCAGTTAATATTAGTGGCTTCCTGAATATGTTGATTGCTGCCCGTGATGCAGGAGTGAAACGCTTTATGTATGCGGCAAGTTCATCCACTTATGGAGATAGCCAGTCTCTTCCCAAAGTGGAAGATGTGATTGGTAGACCGTTATCTCCTTATGCTGTAACCAAATATGTGAACGAGCTTTATGCGGATGTATTTGCACGTACTTATGGAATGGAATGTATCGGCTTACGCTATTTTAACGTATTCGGACGTCGTCAGGACCCATTTGGTGCTTATGCTGCTGTTATACCCTTATTTGTGAAGAAATTGATGGCACACGAGAGTCCCGTGATTAACGGTGATGGTGAATACAGCCGTGATTTTACTTACATTGACAATGTAATCCAGATGAATATGCTTGCCATGACAACCACCAATCCGGATGCAGTCAATCAGGTTTATAATACCGCTTTTGGAGAAAGGACTACATTGAATCAGCTGGTGAATTATTTGAAGGAATATTTGAGTGAGTTTGATTCGAAAATTGCTGATGTGGAGATTCTTCATGGCCCGAATCGGCAGGGTGATATACCTCATTCTTTGGCTTGTATTGATAAGGCTAGAAAACTTCTTGGTTATATTCCGGAATACAGCATGCGCGACGGTCTGAAAGAAGCTGTCAAATGGTATTGGCATAATATTTGATTCACTCATTCTTTTTTCCCTTTCTATTAGCTAATAAACTAAACTTCCTAATAAATACTGAAAATCTTATGGATACAGTAAAAATTGCCGTAATCGGTCTCGGTTACGTAGGGCTTCCTTTGGCTCGTTTGTTCTCTACCAAATACAAAACTGTTGGTTTTGACATGAATAAATCCCGTGTGAATGCATTGATGGCAGGACACGATGCTACCCTTGAAGTTTCGGACGAATTGCTGCAGTCTGCCATTGCTAATGGCTTCAAGTGCACGGCTGACATTGAAGACATTCGTGATTGCAACTTCTATGTTGTGGCAGTTCCTACCCCTGTGGATCATAACCATAATCCGGACTTGACTCCTCTGTACAATGCAAGTACCACTGTGGGGAAAGTGATTTCCAAAGGTGATATTGTAGTGTATGAATCTACAGTATATCCGGGTGTGACTGAGGATGAATGCATTCCGGTAGTGGAAAGAATATCCGGTTTGAAATTCAATACGGATTTCTTTGCAGGCTATTCCCCCGAACGTATCAATCCGGGTGACAAGTTACACACAGTCGAGAAGATAAAGAAAGTGACTTCAGGTTCAACTCCTGAAATTGGTAAGAAAGTGAACGAAGTGTATGCTTCTGTTATATCTGCCGGAACACATTTGGCTCCCACGATGAAGGTGGCAGAGGCGGCCAAAGTCATTGAGAATTCGCAACGTGATATCAATATAGCCTTTGTCAATGAGCTTTCCAAGATATTCATGCGTATGGGGATTGATACTCAGGATGTATTGGAGGCTGCAAGTACCAAATGGAATTTTCTTCCCTTCAAGCCGGGGCTGGTTGGAGGACACTGCATTGGCGTAGACCCTTATTATCTGGCCCAGTGTGCACAGAGTTATGGCTATAATCCTGAAATCATATTGGCCGGTCGTCGTATGAATGATGGTATGGGAGAGTATGTGGCTGGTCAAGTGATAAAACTGATGCTGAAAAAAGGAATTCAGGTTTTGAACTCTAATATACTGATACTCGGTTTTACTTTCAAGGAGAATTGTCCGGATGTACGTAATACGAAAGTGATAGATATTTATGAGGCTTTGATGGGATACAATCTGAATATAACCGTTTATGATCCGTGGGCAAATCCGGATATCGTAAAGCATGAATATGGAATTGAAGTGATCAATGAACTTCCTGAAGAAAAGTTTGATTCGGTTGTGTTGGCGGTTGCCCATCAACTGTTTACGGGAATAGATATCGAAAGTTTGTCGAAGACACGGTCTGTTGTGTTTGATGTTAAAGGTTTCTTGCCCAAAGAATCCGTTGACGGCAGATTATGATAAAATGAAAAAGCTTTTCTTTGTTACCAATGTTGATTGGTTCTTTATTTCCCATCGTTTGCCTATTGCCCTGAATGCTATTCAGCAGGGATATGAAGTTTATTTATTGTCACGGGATACCGGAAGAAAACAGTTTTTACAAGGGAAAGGGATTCGCTTTATCGATATTCCTTTTGACCGTTCCGGAAGTAATCCTTTGCATGAATTGAAATGTATTTTTCAGTTATATACAAACTACAAAAAGTATAGACCTAATATAATTCATCATGTTACTTTAAAGGCTGCATTGTTAGGTTCTGTTGCAGCTAAGCTGTCAGGGCAACATCATGTTGTGAATGCAATAAGTGGATTGGGGTATAACTTTACGAACGGCAGGAATGGGATTTTGCAGAAGTTGATAAGGACTTTGATTCGCATTGCATTCAAAAGTAAGTCTTTTTCCTTTATTCTTCAGAATCCGGATGATGTGGGGATGATCAAAGGCTTCAATCTGGTTCCCTCGTCCCATATTTTTCTGATAAAGGGCTCGGGAGTAGATTTGAATGAATTTGTTTTTTCCCAAGCTCCTGGCAAGACTCAATTAAAGGTACTCTTTCCTGCAAGGATATTGTTGGATAAGGGGGTGATGGAGTTCATTGATGCAGCCAAATTACTTCAAAAGCGATTTATTGGAAAAGTAAAATTCATATTGGCAGGTGATTGCGACAAAGAAAATCTGGCTGTTTTGGGGGAAGAAAAGCTAAGGTCTCTTCTTGTCGATGATTATATTGAATGGATAGGATATCAGGCTCAAATGTTTCCTATATATACGGATAGCGATATCGTTGTACTGCCTTCCTATCGGGAAGGTTTGCCCAAATCCTTGATTGAAGCATGTGCGGTAGGGCGTCCTATTGTAACAACCGATGTACCGGGTTGCCGTGAATGCGTGAAATCCGGATATAATGGTTATTTGGTTCCTGCCAAGGACAGTAGGGCGTTGGCTGATGCCATCGGCCTATTGATAGAAGATGATGCGAAGAGGAAGGAGTTTGGAAGGAACTCTCGTCTGTTGGCGGAAGAAGAATTTTCTATAGATAAGGTTGTCAGGCAAACTTTTGATATTTATCAATCAATTATTAGGATATCTTGATATTCCCGGGTATCTTTGTAGAAAGATTGGATTCATGAAGAAGAACAAGCCATATAAGGAACAAGAACCGATGGTGCCGAATGTTGGTGAACCGGTAGTTGTATATACGGGTAATGAGAATAATCCGAATATCGTTACGGAAGGACGTGATGACATTAGGCATGCTATTTCCGGTGAAGAATTATTGGATAGACTTTGCCCTCGTATAAAGGCTTTGTTTGGATGAGAGTCGTATTCGCTCCCGAAGTAGAGGAGGATTTGTATGGGCTTATAAAAATACTTGTTGAGAAGGAGTATTTGGGTACTTATCCTTTTGCTATTTCTTATGTGGAAGAACTGATAGCTGATATTCAACAGAACATTCATTCTAAATTAAAAAAGAAAGCGCCCGCTTTTTTTGAACGTTATGGTAAGGATATGTATTACATCACTTATCAACGTAATTCTAATACGACGTGGTATATTTTTTTCTCTGTCATCGGAGATACTTATTTTATTAAATACATAACCAATAACCACGTTTCCGGTCAGTATATTTTTTAGCATATTTCAATGAACATACTTATCACTGGAATCCACGGCTTTGTGGGGGCTAATCTCGTTGTTGCCCTAAAGGAACGTCATAGCCTTTACGGGCTGGATATTGTTGCTCCTGAAAAGGAGGGGGTGGTAAAGACTTTCTCCTGGAAGGATATTGAACCAGCTTCTTTTCCGATGCGGAATCTTCCTGAATTCGATGCCATTATTCATCTGGCTGGTAAAGCCCATGACACGAAGAACCGGTCTGCTGCCCAAGCCTATTTTGATATCAATATGGGATTGACTCAAAAGATATTTGATTTCTTTCTGGAATCGTCTGCGAAGAAGTTCGTATTCTTCAGTTCTGTGAAAGCCGCTGCAGACAGTGTGGTGGGTGATATGCTGACTGAAGATGTGGTGCCTGCTCCGGTAGGGCCTTATGGGGAAAGTAAGATAGCTGCCGAGAATTACATCCTTGACAAGTTGAAGGTTGAGAATGGGAAATTGAAAGCTAATCCTTATGATGACAAGCAGGTTTATATCCTGCGTCCCTGCATGATTCATGGTTCCGGCAATAAAGGCAATCTGAATCTTCTTTATAATGTGGTGAGGAAAGGCATTCCCTGGCCTTTGGGGGCTTTTGAGAACAGGAGGTCTTTTACTTCGATAGACAATCTTTGCTACGTGGTGGAAGGGCTGTTGACTAAGGAGGTGGGGAGTGGTATCTACCACATGGGAGATGACGAGGCCTTGTCCACGAATGAGCTGATAGCTTTGATATGTCGGGCTTTGGAGCGTAAGCCGCATATCTGGAAGATAAACAGAGGACTGATGGAATTCTGTGCCCGGCTTGGGACTCTGCTCCATTTGCCTTTGAATACAGAGCGTCTGCGCAAGTTGACAGAGAATTATGTGGTGAGTAATGCGAAAATAAAGGCTGCCCTGGGAATTGACAGAATGCCGGTGAGGGCAGAGGAGGGGATAGTGAGAACGATTTTATCGTTCTCAAATTAAAAGTTAAGAATTAAATTGATAATTAAAAATTAAAGAGGAAAATACTGTTATGTATTATCTGCTTATACTGGTTCTGCTGTTTTTAGCAGAACTTTTTTATTTTAGAGTGGCTGATAGGTGCAATATCATCGACAAGCCCAATGAGCGGAGTTCTCATACGAAAGTGACTTTACGCGGTGGTGGGATTATTTTCTATTTCGGAGCGTTGGCCTATTTCCTGACGAGTGGCTTTGAATATCCCTGGTTCCTGCTTGCCTTGACACTGGTGACGTTCATCAGCTTCGTGGACGATATAAAATCCACCGGACAGATGACAAGGCTGCTTTTTCATTTCTCTGCTATGGCTATGATGTTTTATCAGTGGGGACTTTTCTCCTTGTCCTGGTGGTGGATAGTCATAGCCTTGATAGTCTGTACGGGTATCATCAATGCCTACAACTTTATGGATGGCATTAACGGCATAACCGGTGGTTATTCTCTGGTTATTCTTGCTGCGTTGGCCTATATCAATAAGGAGGTGGTTACTTTTGTGGAAGCGGATTTCATCTATACCGTTATCTGTTCCGTTCTAGTCTTCTGTTTCTTCAATTTCCGCAAGCGTGCTAAATGCTTTGCCGGTGATGTGGGTTCGGTGAGCATTGCCTTTATCCTTCTTTTCCTGATAGGCAGGCTCATCATTGAAACGGAAGATTTCAGTTGGATAGTCCTTTTATCCGTTTATGGTGTGGATAGTGTACTGACTATCATTCACCGCCTGATGCTTCATGAGAATATCGGGCTACCGCATCGCAAGCATCTGTATCAGATTATGGCGAATGAACTGAAGATTCCTCATGTCATAGTCTCTCTGGCCTATATGACAATACAGACTCTTATAATAGTAGGATATATTTATTGTCAACGGTATGGCTATATCTTCTTGATAGGGTGTATCTTACTGTTGAGCGCAATATACGTACTCTTCATGAAAAAGTATTTTTCAAGACATATCTCTTGAATTACTGTCTTCCATTATACAATTTCCACGGTCACCTGAATACCCAAAGCTTTGGCAATACGCTCGATATCACGCTTCTTTGTTTTTGTATTGCTGCAGGTCATAAGAAACCGTCCGTTGCCTAATGGTTTTTGAGCGCGCTGGTATTTCTCATGAAGTGTGTTTGATATCAAGGGAATCTTGCATACCTTGATATTTAAAGATTGCACTTGTTCCACACCTACTGTCATCACAAATTGCCGGAAAGTCTCGGCTGCTTGTGTTTCTTGAATTACTTTCCCATTACCAAAAGTAATCTTTAATCGGGATATTGGAGTATTGCTTTCCGTATCATTGGTTACTTGGTACAGTTTCTTTGCTGCTTCAAGAAATCTTGGAAATAATGTTCCCCACTGGTTGTTGACAACAATTTTTGTTCCGTCTGCCAATAAAATAACTTCATCAGGCTTAAGAAAGTAACGTTTCTTTAAATCGGGATGAGATTTGATTTTTTCTTGGACTTCTATCAAAGTACGTATTACACCCAATGCTTTACTGTGTAAATTGGATGGAAAGACTTTCTCCAGCTCAACATAGTTTATGTTGGGATGGTCTTTGATATAATGCTTGATTACTTCCAATACAAAACGTCTTTTGACATAGAAGTTGATTCCATCCAATGAGAATTTTGTATGGTCTTTGGAGTCACTTTCTTTATAGTCGTTTTGTGAGTTTTTAGATGTTTGCCTCGTTTTAAGCTGTAATGAAGGCAGAATGCTCTTATTTTCGTAATGTACTGTAAGCGTAAGATTGGCAAATTCTTCATTAATGGCGGATTCCTCAAATCCTTCAGCTGTAAACTTGTCTTTGAGCAACGAAATTATATTCTTTACCCCATTGCCTTCGGATAAGAATTCTGACACCCTCCTATGCAGATTATTACGCGCTTGGATTTTTTTATATTGCTCATTACAGAATGTTTCTATTTTCTCCAGATTGAATTTGTCGTAGCTCAATAAATCACAGATGATGGAACCATTTGTATCTTCTTTTTTAATTTCCGCTGTAAATACACAAATGGGATTCTCTCCATCATTGGGAATGTCATAGTAAAGTTGTATCTTTTCTCCTATATATAATCCGACATTAAGTTTCAACTGGCGCATATACGACATCAGTTGATTTTCTTGTCTTTCATTTCGTATATTAGACGGACGTTTTATTTCAATTGGGAGTACGGGGGATTGTGTATCATGTTCGTTCTTTCGCCAAAGTACAATGTCCGGGCGTATGGAGTTGCTATTGCCTATCGGTAATGTATACTGGGATACCATTGTTCCATTGGTCTTTTTCCATCCAAGAAATTTCAAGCAGTTCTCTATTTCCCGCTGGTAATCACCTTCTACCGAATTTGTTTCAAAATACGGTATCAGTGTTTCCACAATCTCAGGCCAATTTTCATTCATCTTTTATCGGGTTATATTAGGACATATTGTTTACACTTCTTCGGAGTGTGCATAAAGCAAATGTATTGACTTTATTTGAACTGCCCAAATTATAGTCATAAAAAATGAATCGGGCGGTGTACAATAAAAACAAATAGTCCCGGATTCTTTGTCAAGAATCCGGGACTATTTGTTTTTATCGTTTTTGAGGGGCTTTACTTAGCCGGCTTCAACCATTTGTCCAGCCATTCAAAGAAGGTACGTTGCCACAGCACGCCATTCTGAGGTTTCAGTACCCAGTGGTTTTCGTCCGGATAGATAAGCAGTTCGGCAGGAACGCCACGCATCACGGCTGCATCGAAGGCGGCCATTGCCTGGTTGGCAAGGATGCGGAAGTCCTTTTCTCCGTGGATGCAGAGGATAGGGGTGTCCCATTTGTCGACGAAGAGATGCGGGGAGTTGGCAAAAGTGCGTTGTGCCGTAGCGTTGTTCTTTTCCCAATAAGCACCGCCCATATCCCAGTTGGCAAACCATTTCTCTTCCGTTTCCAGATATTGCATTTCCATGTTGAAGATACCGTCGTGTGCGATGAATGCCTTGAAGCGTTTGTCATGGTGTCCGGCAAGCCAATATACGGAGAAGCCTCCGAAGCTGGCGCCTACGCAACCCAGGCGGTCTTTGTCGACGAAAGGTTCCTTGGCCATTTCGTCAATGGCAGTGAAGTAGTCCTTCATGCACTGGCCGCCATAATCACCGCTGATGGCTTCGTTCCACTCTACACCGAAGCCCGGAAGACCACGACGGTTGGGAGCTACGATGATATAGTCGTTTGCCGCCATAATCTGGAAATTCCAACGGTAGCTCCAGAACTGGCTGACGGGACTCTGAGGACCACCTTCACAGAAGAGGAGGGTGGGGTACTTCTTGTTAGGGTCGAACTGCGGAGGATAAATCACCCAGGTCAGCATCTGCTTGCCGTCGGTGGTCTTCATCCAGCGGGCTTCCACTTTACCCATCTCCAGCTGGTCGTAAATCTGCTTGTTTTCTGTGGTCAGTTGCACTGCTTCTGCAAAAGCGTCGCCGTTACGTGCACTGTTTACGGCATAGATTTCGTCGCCCATGCTCATGGAATGACGTTTGGCGATAATCTTGTCTCCGCAAAGGGCAAGCGAAGCATAGTCGTACATGCCGTCGGTGAGCTGGGTAAGCTTGTCGTTTCCGGCAAGGTCGATGTTGTAAATCTGTGTCTCGCCATGCCATACACCGATGAAGTAGATGCTCTGGGAATCTTTGTTCCACAAGAAGGCGTCCACGTTCGATTCGAAAGCTTTGCTTACAAAACGTTTCTCGCCGGTCTCGAGGTTCATGATAAACAAGCGGTTCAAGTCGGCTTCGTAGCCGTCACGCTCCATGCTCTGCCAGGCGATGTATTTGCCGTCGGGAGAGTATTGGGGATTCGTATCATATCCCTTGTTTTCTTCCGTGATGTTTTTGGTTTCCTTGGAGGCAAGGTCGTAGATATAAATGTCGGAGTTGGTGGAAATGGCATACGCCAGTCCGGTTTTCTTACGGCATGTATAGGCCACTTTATCAGAAGACGGGCTCCATGCCAGCTGCTCGATACCGCCCCAGGGCTTCATCGGGCTTTCGTATGGCTCTCCCTCAAGAATATCAGTGACATTGCTGATGGCATTGCCGTCGAAATCAGCAACAAACGGATGGGGAGCAGTAGTCACCCATTCATCCCAATGCTTGTACATCAGGTCGGTAACGATGATGCCGGTGGCTTTAGGAAGGTCCGGATGTTTGTCTGCCGTACTCTTCACGGTCTTTACCTGGGCAATGAAAAGGAGTTTCTTGCCGTCGGGCGAGAAAGAGAACCCTTCGATGTCTCCCTCGTATTGGGTCAGCTGCTTGCGTCCGCTGCCGTCGGGATTCATTTCCCATACCTGGCTGCTGCCGCTTTCGTTGCAAAGGAAGGCAAGCTTCTTGCCGTCCTTGAACCACGTGGGCTGTCCTTCTTGCCAGGCGTCATGCGTTATCTGGGTATTGCCACTACCGTCGGCATTCATGACGAAGACTTCGCTGTTACTCTTGTTCTGGGGCACGCTGTAATAGGATACCGTGTAGGCAATTTGCTTTTCGTCGGGAGATACGGCTACACTGCCGATACGTCCCATCGCCCAGAGTGCCTCGGGTGTCATACGCTTTCCTTCAATCTTGATGTCCGACCGCTGGATGAGCGCTGCTGCGTCCTGCTGCTGTCCGGCATCTTTTGTTCCTCCGCAGGAGGCCAATGTCATGGCTGCTGACATAAGTAGTAGATTTACTTGTTTCATATATGTTTTTTGTTTCGGTTATTTCAATGCAAAGATACTAAATTTTCCTTCCTTGCCAATTCCCACGTTTGATATATAGCCAGCAGAAAATGAGAATAAAGCTGGAATAAACCATTTCCGAGGTCCAGCAGATGGCCACGTCGAGTTGCAGAATCAGAATAATGTAGGTGATATAGGCTGTGTAGATGACCAGCGTTGCCAGCTCCATGCCCAATGCAGTACGCGTATTGCCGGTTCCGGAAACTGCCTGGAAATAGACATTGGCAGGAACCAGGAACAGATAGGTGGAGCACATCACCCAGAGCGAATGCACGGAAGCGTCCTGCAGGTCGGGTATGTCGGTATAAATTCCCAGAATCAGCTTGGGGAACAGCGCGAAAAGCAATGCCAGCGGAAGTACGAAAACGTAGGCTATGCGTACGTGCTGCCGGATAGTGCCTGCCACGCAATCGGAATGGCCTGCACCGATGAGGTTGCTGACCAATGAACCGCAGGTAGAGGCAAACGCCATGAGTACCATGAACAGTATGCCGGACACGTTGCGGACAATGTTGGTCACTGCCAGCGAGCGCTCTCCCAGATGCTCCACATAAAGGAAGAACAAGAACCAGGTGGAGAGGGAGAAGAAATTCTGTATCATGGTCCAGAAAGAGACGTTCAGCATCCGTTTCAATACGTCCAGCCGGAACTTCGGAATACGGTCCAGCCCGTACTTGCAGCAGTCGATACGGCTACGGGTATAGAGGATGAAGAATAACAGCGAAACCAGCTCGGCCAATGAGGAGCCGATGGCGGCTCCGGCAATGCCGAGTGCAGGAAAACCGAATTTACCGAAAATCAGGATATAGTTGAATACGACATTGCTCAACACCATGACGATGGAGTTCAGTGTCAGTGTCTTGGTCTGGGTGGTTCCCAAGAAAAAGGCACGGAACATGACTGCGCTGAACGAGAAGAAGGCACCGAATACACGCCAATGCAGGTAGCTGGTGGCTGCTTCGTAGATATGTTCCGAGGCTACGATGCGTTTCAGGATAATCGGCGAGAAGCAATAGGACAGCAGGAACATGACTGTCGCCATCCCGACTTGGAAATAGATGCCCTGATAGAACAAGTCACCGATTTCCTTATACTGCTGTTCGCCGTTGCGCCGGGCAATGAGTATCTGTGCCCCGATGCTGAAACCGAAGGCAACCATGAAGATGACCATGTAGAAGACACCGGCGATGGCAGATGCTCCCAGCTCGACTTCGCCCACACGCCCGAGGAAGGCGGTGTCCGTCATACCTATCATCTGCTCCATAAGGAGGCTGATTAGGATAGGGTAGGCTATGAGCCAGATTTGTTTGTAGGTGTATTTAGTCTGCATAATTTAGAGTCTGTGAATTTTTTCGTTGGTGTAAGGATAAGAAAGCCGGGCAAATGTCATTGTCCGGCTTTCTGCAAAAGAATATCTTGAACGGTAGTCTTACTACTTTTTGTTCTGTTTTTCTTTCATCATCTGTTCCTGCTGTTTCTGCATGGCTTCCAGACGAGCGGCGAAACCGGTTTTCTTCATCTTCTTCGGGTCTTTCTTGTTGGCTTCCAACTGAGCAAGAAGGGCTTCCTCATTGGTTGTCTTGCGCATGATGAGCGTTGTTACCACACTGACTAACGTAGAGATGAAGTAGTAATAGTTCAATCCCGAAGGATAGTCGTTCAATATGAAGAGGAACATGATAGGCATCAGGTATGACATCCACTTCATGGCAGCCATCTGCGGATTGGCACCCGTATCCTGTTGCTGCATCATGTACTTCGTGTTCAATATGTTGGTAACCGTCATCAGCAGGCAGAACAAGCTGAGGTGGCTTCCCAGGAACGGGATATGGAACGGGAAGTTGATGAACGCATCGTAAGTGGAAAGGTCGTCTGCCCACAAGAAGCTCTGCTGGCGGAGTTCAATGGCACTCGGCACGAACATGAACAAGGCCATCAAGATAGGGAACTGTATCAGCATCGGCAGACATCCACCCATCGGACTGACTCCGTACTGGCTGTAGAGGCCCATCACTTCCTGCTGCTTCTTCATGGCATCTTCCTGCTTGGGGTACTTCTTGTTTATCTCGTCGATTTTCGGTTTCAGTACGCGCATCTTGGCAGAGGACATGTAGGTTTTCCACGTTGCGGGGAATACTACAGCTTTTACGATTAACGTCATGAACAACAGTACGATACCCATGCTCAACCCCCAACTGGACAACCAGTCGAAGATGTTGATGGTGAACCATTTGTTTATCCAGCGGATGAGCGGCCAGCCCAGATAGACCAGACGGTTCAGCTCCCACTTCTCGTCACGCCCCTTGTCGAGTGCGGTCAGGGTCTTGTAGTGATTGGGGCCGAAGTAGAAGAACAGCTGGGTAGGTTCCTTGCCAGCAGGGTCGAACTTCGTGCTCATCTCCGCAGAATAGTCCTTAATGTAGCCGCTGCCTTGAGTCTCCATCTTGGAACTCAGCTTGGTCTTTTCAAAGTCGGCATCTGCCAGGAATACCGAAGAGAAGAACTGGTTCTTGAAGGCAATCCAGTCCAGACGTTCCGGAACTTCCTTTTCATCGTTCTTGTTGGCAGACAGATAATCGGTACCCTCTCCGGCGATTTTGTAAGTCAGCTCAGCCAGACGGTTCTCGTAGGTGTAACCCTTCTCTATCTGACGGGCACGCTGAGACCACTCGATGTCCACATAATTGTTGGTGGCGGCCAGCTTGCCTTCCATATTGACTGCCTGGATAGTAAAGTCTATCAGGTATGTGTCATTGTGCATGCTGTAGGTAAAGTCGATATAGCTGTTGCTGTCTGCCGACAAACGCATGGTGACGGTACTGTCCGTACGGTTTACTGCGGTGAAATAATAGTCTTCCGTCTGGATAGTCTCTTTCTTGTTGTAAAAGAGGAAATTCATGGAAGCGTCATTGCCGCTGAACAGTGTGACGGGGGTCGTCTTGTCTTGTCCCATGTATTCCTTCAGCGTGGCCGAAGCTATGCGCCCGCCTTTTGTATCTACGGTTATTTCTGCCAGGTTGTTCTGGATGGTTACCTGCGAGTTGGTTCCTTGACGGGCGTCGAAGAAGAGGGCAGTGGAGTCAACGCTTGCTTCCGCTCCGCTTTCGTTGGCCAGGGCTGCTTCCGCCTTGGCTTTCAAGTCGGCTTCGCGCTGTTGCACCTGGGCTATGGAGTCGTAGTAACGTTGCTGTGCTTCCAACTGCTCCTGGCTGGGACGGCTCAGAAAGCTGAAACCTACTAACAATATCGCTATCAGAACAAGACCTGTGATGGTATTTTTATCCATTCTTTGTTGATTACAAATTACTTATTACAAATTATTTCTTTTCGTTTTCATTTTCGATGGCGGCCTTCACGAATGCTACGAACAGCGGGTGCGGATGCAATACCGTACTGCTGTATTCGGGATGGAACTGGGTACCGACAAACCACTTCAATGCGGGTATTTCGACAATTTCTACCAGATCCGATTCGGGGTTTATACCCACACACTTCATGCCTGCTGCTTCGTAGGCCTCCTTGAAGCTGTTGTTGAATTCGTAGCGGTGGCGGTGACGCTCCTGGATATGCTCGGTACCGTATGCCTCGTATGCCTTGCTGCCTTTCTGCAGAACACATTCATAGGCACCCAGACGCATGGTTCCACCCATATTGGTGATGGACTTCTGCTCTTCCATGATGTCGATAACATTGTGCGGTGTCTTTTCATCCATCTCACGTGAGTTGGCATCGGCGTAGCCCAGTACATTACGGGCAAATTCAATGGCGATGCACTGCATACCCAGACAGATACCGAAGGTGGGGATGTCGTGTGTACGCGCATATTTGATGGCTACGAACTTGCCGGCAACGCCGCGTTCGCCGAAGCCCGGACCGATAAGTACGCCTGCCATACCTTTCAAGGCTTCTGCCACATTCTCGTCCGTCAGCTTTTCACTGTTCACGAAGTCTACCGACACCTTGCGGTCATTGTAGGTTCCTGCTTGTGAAAGGGCCTCGCGGATGGACTTGTAGGCATCCTGCAAGTCATATTTGCCCACCAATGCGATGTGCAGCGGGGCAGTCTCTTCGGCTTTGTGACGGCGTTCGAGGAAAGCGCGCCACGGTCCCAGTCCCGGAGTGTCGCCGACGGGAAGTCCCATTTTCTTCAAAATGGTAACGTCCAGTCCCTGGCTCTGCATCAAGATGGGCACCTCGTAGATGGTAGGCGCGTCGATGCTCTGCACCACGGCATTTTCGTCCACATTGCAGAACAGAGCCACTTTCTTGCGCAGGGTGGTACTCAACTCATGTTCCGTACGCAGTACGAGGACATCGGGTTGGATACCGGCACTTTGCAGTTCCTTTACGGAGTGCTGGGTGGGCTTGGTCTTCAGCTCACCGGCAGCTGCCAGGTAGGGGACATAAGTAAGGTGTACGCACAAGGCGTCTTTTCCCAGTTCCCACTTCAGCTGACGGATGCTTTCCAGATAGGGCAGAGACTCGATGTCACCCACTGTACCGCCAATCTCGGTAATAACAAAGTCGAATTTGTATTTGTTTCCCAGCAGTTTTACATTACGCTTGATTTCGTCTGTAATATGGGGAATAACCTGGATGGTCTTTCCCAGATAGTCACCCCGGCGCTCTTTGTCGATGACGCTTTTGTAGATGCGTCCGGTCGTGATATTGTTGGCCTTGGTGGTTTGGATGCCCAGGAAGCGTTCGTAATGGCCCAAATCGAGGTCGGCTTCGTGGCCATCCACGGTAACGTAGCATTCGCCGTGTTCATAAGGGTTCAGTGTACCCGGGTCGATGTTGATGTACGGGTCAAACTTCTGGATGGTTACCTTGTAACCTCTTGCTTGCAGCAATTTACCGATGGAGGATGAGATGATACCTTTACCTAATGAAGAGGCAACACCACCGGTGACGAAAATATACTTTGTTTCTCCCACAACTATATTATTTTATTAATTGTTTAATCTAATGCCAAGAGCCTATACGGCTTGTCGTTCAGGGTGCGCACTGCTCCCGTCAGTACACGTAGAACTTAAAAAGCGCAAAATTATAAAAAAAAGAGGAAGTAGAGAAAGTTTCGATGAAACAATTATTAAAAAATACGATTTCATCGAAGAAAGTCCTTCTTGCCTTTTTCTTATGGCTTTTCTATGTTTTCTAAACATTTTAAGCTAAATTTGCGCTCGAAACATAGACTTTAGGGCATTATGAAGAATAGACACATTGCATTTTGGTTAATTGCTACGATGATTTCTTCGTCGGTGATGGCACAGAATACGCTGGATACCGCCTCGAAGAACAGTGAACAGGAAACAACTGCCAAAGCCGACACCTTGCCGGATATAATGAAAGAATACATGATTCTGAAATTGAAACCGGAAGGTATGGGGTACAGGCTGGATACTGTTTCCATATTATATGAAAGGTATATCGGAGTGCTGGATTATTTGAATGACCCCACGACTCCGGAGCGTTATATACCTTCCAATCCGAACTACTATAGGTTGTTCCTTCCCCTTACCTATTATTATGCCCCCATGAGACGCCTTTCCAAGGTGGACTGGCATTTCCAGGTGCCTGATACGGTGCCTGCCCTGACGCGCGAGATGTTGCCGTTCGACACACTGAGTTTTACCTCAAAGGACCGAGCCAACAAACTGGTGGACCGTACGCTGCTGAACACGTATGTGAATTGTCCCAATCTGGTTGTAATGACCGAGAAGGAGGTGATGAAAGGGAAGATATTCAAGGATAATATAGAGAAGGAGGTTTCTTCCAAGCCGTCCGTCGTGAAACTGTTTGCACAAGAGAATATGGTGGGAGTGAAGGAGGAAGCCGACGTGATTATCCACAAGCCCAACTGGTGGGTGACCGGTGGAAACGGTTCATTGCAGATTACCCAGAACTATATCTCCGACAACTGGTACAAGGGAGGTGAGAGCACTAACGCCGTGCTTGCCAACCTGCAACTGTTTGCCAACTATAATGACCGTGAAAAGATGCAGTGGGAAAATCTGCTCGATGCCAAGCTGGGCTTCAGTTCCGCACCTTCCGACGAGTTTCATAACTATCTGGTAAGCACCGACCAACTCCGGCTGTACAGTAAACTGGGTATTCAGGCTGCGTCCAAGTGGTATTATACCATCACGACTGAGTTTAAGACCCAGTTCTGCAATGGCTACAAGGCCAACAGTGAAGAGCTGGTTTCGGCTTTCTTTGCTCCGGCGGACTGGTCAAGCAGTATCGGTATGGACTACAAGTTGAAGAAGCAGAAATTCAGCTTGTCCGTTTTCATGGCTCCGCTGACGTACATGCTGCGCTATGTAGGAAATAAGGGGGTGAATGAAGTGAGTTTCGGTCTTGATGAGGGCAAATGCGTGAAGCATAACTTCGGTTCGCAGATACAGCCTACACTTTCATGGACCATCATTCCTTCCATCACGCTGGATTCCCGCTTGGACTTCCAGACCAGTTATGAGTGGACACGTATTGAATGGGAAAACACGGTGAACTTTGTGCTGAACCGCTATCTTTCCACCAAGCTCTATGTGCACGCCCGCTATGACGACAGTGCCAAGCCGACGGAAGGGGACAGCTATTTTCAGGTAAAAGAATTGCTCAGTTTCGGTATCAATTATAAATGGTAAATAAACAAATGGTCTGTTCGGAGTGAACAGATTATCTGTTTTGGTTAGTCAGACGGTCTGTTTTTCCTTGACAGACCGTCTGTTTTTTGTCTTTTTGTAGTCTGTGGCAGGTGAAAAAACATAAAAACATAGAAAAAGCACGTTTACGAACACAGAAAATGCATAGGAAAGGTTTGCAGTTCACAAATAATGCGTAAATTTGCCGCGATTTGTAATGCACACTTTGCAAAATGGCGAATACTATAAAACATCAAGGTATTGTGGAAAACATAAACGGTTCTCATCTCCAAGTGAGAATCATCCAGACTTCAGCGTGCGCTTCGTGTAGTGTCAAGGGGCATTGTACCTCTGCGGATACGAAAGAGAAACTTGTCGATGTGGCCGATGCCAATGCCGCATCCTACCAGCCCGGTGACCGTGTATGGGTGACGGGCGAACTTTCAATGGGAGTGATGGCAGTTCTGTTTGCCTTTATATTTCCTTTCCTTATTCTGATAATCTCACTGTTTGTCTTTATGGCTATCTGGAATGACGAGCTGCGTTCTGCACTTTGTTCGCTGGCACTTCTTATACCTTATTATTATATATTGTGGCTGAACAAGTCGCGGATGGGTAAGAAGTTCTCATTCTCCGTACGACCGATGAACTAACTAATAATAAAACAAATAATTAATAAACAACTAATTTATGAATGTAATTCTGATTGCAGTGATTTCATTGGGAGTTATAGCGCTGGTATCGGCCGCTATTCTTTACGTGGCTTCCAAGAAATTCGCCGTGTATGAAGATCCGCGGATTGCCCAGGTAGCAGAGGTGCTTCCCCAGGCAAATTGCGGTGGATGTGGTTACCCCGGTTGTAGCGGATTTGCAGATGCTTGCGTAAAGGCAGGTTCGCTGGATGGTAAACTTTGTCCGGTGGGTGGACAGCCCGTCATGACAAAGATTGCCGAGATTCTGGGCTTGGATGCCGCTGCTGCCGAACCTATGGTTGCGGTGGTGAGATGTAATGGAACTTGTGCCAACCGTCCTCGTGTGAACCAATACGATGGCGCCAAGAGTTGTGCCATTGCGGCTTCTCTCTATGGTGGTGAAACGGGTTGTAGTTATGGCTGTCTGGGATGCGGCGACTGTGTGGCTGCCTGCCAGTTCGATGCTATCCACATGAATCCGGAGACCGGACTTCCCGAAGTGGATGAGGAAAAGTGTACGGCTTGTGGAGCTTGTGCCAAGGCTTGTCCGAAATCTATTATTGAAATCCGTCCTCAAGGCAAGAAATCACGTCGTATTTACGTACAGTGTGTAAACAAGGACAAGGGGGCCGTAGCACGCAAGGCTTGTACCGTGGCATGTATCGGTTGCGGCAAGTGTGTGAAGGTTTGTCCGTTCGAGGCTATCACGCTGGAAAACAATCTGGCTTACATTGACCCCAATAAGTGTAAATCCTGTCGCAAGTGCGAGGAAGCTTGTCCGCAAAACACAATCATTGCCCTCAACTTCCCGCCGCGCAAACCGAAGGCTGACGATACAGCTCCCCAAGTAAAGGTTGCAGTTCCTAAAGCTGAGGTTGAGACTCCTAAAGCAGAGGTTTAGACTTCCCAAGTTGAGGTATGAATTAATAAAGTAAATAAACGACTAAAAATACAGAATTGTATGTTGAAGACATTTTCAATTGGTGGAGTCCATCCACACGAAAATAAACTTTCAGCACATCAGCCTATCATCAAGGCAGAGATTCCGGCCAAGGCCGCTATCTTGCTGGGACAGCACATCGGTGCTCCTGCCAAGCCTATCGTTGCCAAAGGTGATGTTGTGAAAGTGGGTACAAAGATTGCCGAGCCCGGCGGTTTTGTATCAGCAGCCATTCATTCGTCTGTCAGCGGGAAAGTCGCTAAGATTGACACGATTGTCGATGCCAGCGGTTACGCCAAGCCTGCTATATTCATTGACGTAGAAGGGGATGAATGGGAAGAATCCATTGACCGTTCCGAAACGTTGGTGAAGGAATGCAGTCTGACCTCCGAGGAAATCGTGAAGAAAATCGCTGATGCCGGTATCGTAGGTCTGGGCGGTGCATGCTTCCCTACGCAGGTCAAGTTGTGTCCTCCTCCTGCATTCAAGGCAGAGTGTGTCATCATCAACGCCGTAGAGTGCGAACCGTATCTGACTGCCGACCATCAGCTGATGCTGGAACATGCGGAAGAAATTATGGTAGGTGTATCCATTCTGATGAAGGCGGTAAAGGTGAACAAGGCATTCATCGGCATTGAGAACAATAAGCCCGATGCCATCCAGCTGATGACGAAGGTTGCTTCCAGCTATGCAGGTATCGAGGTGGTACCCTTGAAGGTACAATATCCGCAGGGTGGTGAAAAGCAGTTGATTGATGCTGTCATCAGTCGCCAGGTTGCAGCCGGTGCGTTGCCTATCTCCACGGGAGCTGTGGTGCAGAATGTGGGTACCGCATTTGCCGTTTACCAGGCCGTACAGAAGAACAAACCTCTGTTTGAGCGTGTCATTACCGTGACCGGTAAGTCGTTGGCAAAGCCGTCCAATTTCCTGGCACGTATCGGTACGCCGATGAAGCAGCTGATTGAAGCTTGCGGCGGCCTGCCCGAAGATACGGGTAAGATTATCGGCGGTGGCCCGATGATGGGTAAAGCTCTGGTAAATACGGATGTACCGACAGCCAAAGGAAGCTCCGGTATTCTGATTATGAACGAGAAGGAAGCCAAGCGCGGCGAAGTACAGCCTTGTATCCGTTGTGCCAAGTGCGTGGGAGCCTGCCCGATGGGGTTGGAGCCGTATCTGCTGGCTACCGTTTCGGCCCACGGAGATTTTGAAAGAGTAGAGAAAGAAGACATTATGTCGTGTATAGAATGCGGTTCATGCCAGTTCACTTGTCCTTCCAACCGTCCGATGCTGGATTATATCCGCTTGGGTAAGGGTAAGGTAGGAGCGATGATCCGTGCACGTCAAGCTAAAAAATAACGAAGTATGAATAAATTAATCGTATCCCTTTCGCCCCACGTTCACGGCGGTGACAGCGTGAAGAAGAATATGTACGGTGTGCTTATCGCATTGATTCCGGCATTCCTCGTTTCGCTTTACTTTTTCGGACTGGGTGCGCTGATTGTTACGGCAACTTCCGTAGCAGCCTGCTTGTTCTTTGAATGGGCCATCGGCAAATTCCTCATGAAAAAAGAGACCACAACCATCACCGACGGCTCTGCCATCATTACCGGTGTGTTGCTGGCCTTTAACCTGCCTTCCAACCTGCCCATCTGGATTATCATCCTTGGTGCCTTGTTTGCCATCGGGGTAGGCAAGATGTCCTTCGGAGGTTTGGGTTGCAATCCCTTTAACCCTGCACTGGCAGGACGTGTATTCCTGTTGCTTTCATTCCCCGTGCAGATGACGACATGGCCGGCTGTAGGCCAGTTGACAGCCTATACGGATGCCACGACGGCTGCTACGCCGCTGGCTATTATGAAAGGTGTCATCAATGGTGCTCCGGGCATGTCCCTGAGCGACCTTCCGGGAGCTTTCGACCTTCTGATAGGTAATAATGGAGGATGTCTCGGTGAGGTGAGTGCCTTGGCGCTGCTGCTTGGTTTGTTCTACATGTTGTGGAAGAAAATCATCACCTGGCACATTCCGGTATCTATTCTGGTGACGGTATTCGTGTTCTCCGGTATCATGTATCTGGTCAATCCGGAACTTTATGTATCCCCGGTCGTACAGTTGTTGTCCGGTGGTCTGATGCTGGGTGCTGTCTTTATGGCTACGGACTACGTGACTTCTCCGATGAGCCACAAAGGTATGCTGATTTATGGTGTTTGCATCGGCCTACTGACTGTCATCATCCGTCTGTTCGGTGCATATCCGGAGGGTATGTCGTTTGCCATTCTGATTATGAATGCGTTCACTCCGCTCATCAACACCTATGTTAAACCTAAACGCTTTGGGGAGGTAGCGAAGAAGAAATGAAAAAGTTAGAATCATCCTTGAAGAATATGTTGCTGGTACTTACGGGCGTTACCGCAATCTCCGTAGCGTTGCTGGCTTATGTAAACGAATTGACGAAGGAGCCCATTGCGCAGGCCAATGCAAAGACCTTGAGCGATGCCGTAAGTGCGGTGGTTCCGGGCTTCGACAATGACCCCATCGCCGAGAAGAAGATGCAGGAAGTAAACGGAGTACAGTATTCTGTATATCCTGCCACCAAAGGCGGAGAATATATCGGAGCTGCTGTGGAAGCTGTTGCCATGGGTTTTGGCGGTGAGCTGAAAGTGTTGGTCGGTTTCGATGCTGAAGGCAAAATCATCGACTACTCCTTGTTGTCGCATGTGGAAACTCCGGGGTTGGGTTCCAAGGCTGCCGACTGGTTCAAGAAAGGCAATAAAGGTGACATCACCGGCATGAATCCGGGTGAAGCTGCATTGACAGTGAGCAAGGACGGTGGTAAAGTAGATGCCATTACAGCGTCTACCATCACCTCACGTGCTTTTTTGAATGCAGTGAATGCGGCTTATGCTGCCTATGCCGGTCAGGAAACTGCCGACGGCACTACCGGCGCTACTCAAAAGAATGTTGAACAACCTGCTGATTCCGCAGCTCCCGAAGCTGTGGATACACTCAGCGCTAAATGAGAAAGGAGTAGAAGATATGAATAATTTTAAAGTTATGATGAACGGGATTATCAAAGAGAATCCTACGTTTGTACTCCTGCTGGGTATGTGTCCTACACTGGGTACCACTTCCTCTGCCATTAACGGTATGGGTATGGGACTGGCTACAATGTTCGTGCTGATATGTTCCAATGTGGTGATTTCTGCCATCAAGAATCTGATTCCCGATATGGTGCGTATCCCTTCATTCATTGTAGTCATAGCATCATTTGTGACACTGTTGCAGATGATAATGCAAGCCTACGTTCCTGCATTGTACGCCACGCTGGGCTTGTTCATTCCGCTGATTGTTGTAAACTGTATCGTATTGGGACGTGCCGAGGCATTTGCTGCCAAAAACAATCCGGTGGCTTCCTTGTTCGACGGTCTGGGCATGGGCTTGGGCTTTACCATTGCATTGACATTACTGGGTGCCGTGCGTGAGTTCCTGGGAACCGGCAAGATATTCAACTTGAGTATCCTTCCTGAAGAATACGGCATGTTGGTATTTGTCCTTGCTCCGGGTGCATTCATCGCATTGGGCTATCTCATTGCTTTAATCAACAGTATGAAGAAGAATTAATAATGAAAAATTGAAAATGAAAAAATTGAGAACGTATCGGCGGTAAGCTGCCGGGCTTTTAATTTTTAGTTTTTAATTCTTAATTTAATGATTATGGAATATATATTGATATTTATCTCGGCAATCTTTGTAAACAACATCGTATTGTCGCAATTCTTGGGAATTTGCCCGTTCTTGGGAGTTTCCAAGAAAGTGGAGACTGCATTGGGCATGTCGGCAGCGGTGGCATTCGTGCTCACCATCGCCACTATCGTGACATTCCTTATTCAGAAGTATGTGCTCGACGCTTTTGATTTGGGCTATTTGCAGACTATTACCTTTATCCTGGTGATTGCCGCATTGGTGCAGATGGTAGAGATTATCCTGAAGAAAGTTTCTCCTTCTCTGTATCAAGCCTTGGGCGTGTTCCTGCCGTTGATTACTACCAACTGCTGTATTCTCGGTGTGGCTATCCTTGTTATCCAAAAAGATTATGATTTGCTGACGGGAGTGGTTTATGCATTCTCCACGGCACTTGGTTTCGGCTTGGCACTGACACTGTTTGCAGGCCTGCGCGAGCAAATGAGCCTGGTTAGTGTACCGAAAGGTATGCAGGGTACTCCGATAGCTTTGATTACTGCCGGACTGCTGGCAATGGCATTCATGGGCTTTTCGGGGGTTGTGAAGATTTAAAGAAGAAAAACCGGAAATAAAGTGGAAGGGGGATAAACTAAAATTTATCCCCCTTTTTCTGTTTTTATTAATTTATTTCCTTACATTTGTGGCGTATTGATAACCTAAAAGCTAAATTATCTATATTTAATATGAAAGGGAAAATCTTAGTTACGGGTGGAACCGGTTATATTGGTTCTCACACGGTGGTGGAACTTCAAAACGCAGGTTATGAAGTTGTTATTATTGATAATTTGTCAAACTCCAGCGCAGATGTTGTAGATAACATAGAGAAGGTATCGGGCATCCGCCCTGCATTCGAGGAATTGGATTGCTTGGATTATGCCGGTCTTGACGCTGTGTTTACCAAATATAAAGGCATTAAAGCCATCATTCACTTTGCGGCCAGCAAGGCTGTGGGTGAATCTGTCCAGAAACCGTTGCTTTACTATCGTAATAACCTGGTTTCACTGATAAACCTGCTGGAATTGATGCCGAAGCATGGAGTGGAAGGTATCGTATTCTCTTCTTCCTGCACAGTTTACGGCCAGCCGGACGAACTTCCGGTAACGGAAAAGGCACCTATTAAGAAAGCTGAGTCTCCGTATGGAAACACGAAGCAAATCAATGAAGAGATTGTACGTGATACGGTTGCTTCCGGTGCTCCGATAAACGCCATCTTGTTGCGTTACTTCAACCCGATAGGTGCACACCCCACAGCATTGCTGGGAGAGTTGCCTAACGGTGTACCGCAGAACTTGATTCCTTATCTTACCCAGACTGCTATCGGCATCCGTGAGAAACTGAGTGTGTTTGGTGACGATTATGATACTCCCGACGGTTCTTGTATCCGCGACTTCATCAATGTAGTCGATTTGGCCAAAGCACACGTAGTGGCTATCCGCCGTATCTTGGAGAACAAGCAGAAGGAAAAAGTGGAAGTATTCAATATCGGTACAGGTCGTGGACTTTCCGTATTGGAACTGATTAATGCTTTCGAAAAGGCTACCGGTGTAAAACTGAACTATCAGATAGTAGGGCGGCGTGCCGGTGATATTGAGAAGGTATGGGCAAACCCGGAATTGGCAAACAATGAACTGGGTTGGAAGGCAGAAACAAGTATTGAAGATACTTTACTTTCTGCATGGAAATGGCAGTTGAAGCTTCGTGAAAGAGGTATTCAATGACAAACTTTGAATTTGTGTTTTTTAACAAATAGGCAATAAACAAATGCCTCCCCGCATTTGTTTATAATGTGCAAATCAGCCTGAAGCTGTTTATGTATATGTGAATATCCGTAACTAGTACGTATGCCTCCCCGGCATAGACAGGTAAGATTGCATAGTAGTTTTGTCGTGTTTTATTTTGTGTTTGTGTTGTGAATAAGCCTTGTCGAGAGACAAGGCTTATTTTTTGTATATTATATACAGAATCTCTGTTGTCAATTCAGTGTTTTTTCATAAGATGGGTAGGCAATTCCTTTTTCTTACTAATTGTTAACTGACGTTATCATGTCTGTAACAATTTGTTCCAATTGTAGTATTAATCGTTCAAAATAGTCTTTTTTGTTCAAAAAATGCTATACACGGTAACAACTACATGCAAATTGTTTATACATTTGCGTTGTTGTTTATGTAACTATTGGGATGAACAAACCATAGCTGACAAACGTTAATAGGTACGAGTACATAACTGATGAAAGACGCGACTTGGCTGACTTGTTAATGAGGATACACGCGACTTACAACTTAGTATTGGGAAAAATAATTAAGGAAATATAGAATAAAAAGATTGCTTATGTCACAGATTGTCGGACATATCTCACAGGTAATCGGGCCTGTAGTAGACGTCTATTTCGAAGGAACGGAGGCAGAAATGATGTTGCCGAGTATTCACGACGCACTGGAAATAAAAAGGTCGAACGGCAAAAGACTGATTGTAGAGGTACAGCAGCACATTGGTGAAAACACGGTGCGTACTGTTGCTATGGACAGTACGGACGGCCTGCAGAGAGGAATGACAGTGCATCCGCTGGGAGGCCCCATCACCATGCCGATAGGTACACAAATCAAAGGCCGCCTGATGAACGTAGTGGGCGACTCTATCGACGGCATGAAGGAGTTGGACCGTACCGGTGCTTATCCCATCCATCGCGACCCCCCTAAGTTTGAAGATTTGACTACCGTACAAGAGGTGCTTTATACAGGCATCAAGGTTATCGACTTGCTGGAACCATATAGCAAGGGCGGTAAAATCGGTCTGTTTGGTGGCGCCGGTGTAGGCAAGACGGTGCTTATCCAAGAGCTCATTAATAATATTGCGAAGAAGCAGCACGGCTTCTCTGTGTTTGCCGGTGTAGGAGAACGTACACGTGAAGGCAACGACCTGCTGAGAGAAATGATTGAATCCGGCGTTATCCGTTACGGAGAAGAATTCAAGAAAGGTATGGAGGAAGGCCATTGGGATTTGTCCAAAGTAGATTATGACGAAGTGGCCAAATCACAAGTGTCTTTGATATTCGGTCAGATGAACGAACCTCCCGGTGCGCGTCAGTCCGTGGCATTGTCTGGGTTGACGGTGGCCGAGTCCTTCCGTGACATGGGAGCGGAGACGGACGGTCCGCGTGACATTCTGTTCTTCATTGATAATATCTTCCGTTTCACCCAAGCCGGTTCCGAGGTTTCGGCCTTGCTGGGCCGTATGCCTTCTGCCGTAGGCTATCAGCCGACACTGGCAACGGAAATGGGTGCCATGCAGGAGCGTATTACCTCTACAAGAAACGGCTCCATCACTTCCGTGCAGGCTGTATATGTGCCTGCCGATGACTTGACGGACCCGGCACCTGCCACAACGTTTACCCACCTCGATGCCACCACGGTGTTGAGTCGTAAGATTACTGAACTTGGTATTTATCCTGCTGTGGACCCGTTGGAATCTACTTCACGCATTCTCGACCCACACATTGTGGGGGTAGAACACTACGAAGTGGCACAACGTGTAAAACAAATATTGCAGCGCAACAAGGAATTGCAAGACATTATCTCCATCCTTGGTATGGAGGAACTCTCTGATGCCGACCGTACGTTGGTGAACCGTGCACGTCGTGTGCAGCGTTTCCTTTCACAGCCGTTTGCCGTTGCCGAGCAGTTTACGGGTGTCCCAGGTACAATGGTTTCCATTGAGGACACTATCAAAGGCTTCAAGATGATTCTTGACGGGGAGGTGGACTACCTGCCCGAACCTGCTTTCTTGAATGTGGGAACCATTGAAGAAGCCATTGAGAAGGGTAAGAAACTACTGGAGCAGGCAGGGGGAAAAACGATTAAAAATTAAAAGTCTGGGAGCTTTGATGATGAAAAAGTTGCATTTGAATATTGTTTCACCGGAGAAGGAACTCTTCAACGGGGAAGTGGAAAGTGTTACATTGCCGGGCACTATGGGCTCTTTTTCTATCCTGCCGCAGCATGCACCGATTGTATCATCGTTGGGAACGGGGAAATTGATTTACGCAACGGACGGTGAGGAACATGAGTTGGATATTCAAAGCGGATTCGTGGAGATGAGTAACGGAAGGGTTGCCGTCTGTATAGAACAGCAATAGGCTATTAAAAAATTAAAAATTAAAAAATAGAGGTTGTTGGCGTGACTATTACTAAGAGAAACTACTTATTGCATACAGCGCTCTTGACGGTATTGATAGGAATTGTAGGCGGTTGGGCGTATTTTTCGATAAATCCGCATCACTATTTCGGCGGTTATCCGCTGATTCCGCTTTTCTTCTTTGTTTTCGGAGTATTCATGATTAATATGACCGAAAGCTGCCGTCACCGGATGCCAGGACGAATGTTGCAGATTTATCTGCTGATGCGTGTGATGAGAATGCTGGTCTCCATGATTGTGATGCTGGTTTATTGCGTTGCAGTACGTGAGGAAGCCAGGGCGTTTTTGTTGACGTTTATAGCCAACTATCTGATATATTTGATTTATGATTCCTGGTTCTTCTTCACTTTTGAGGCGAATCGGAAACTGAAAAAGAAAAGTAACAATGAAAAGATTGCGTAACATACTGACTGTAATTCTGCTGGCACTGGGCATGTTGCTACCCGCCACGGTGCGGGCCGAGAATACGGTGGACGTGAAGGAGATTGTCTTCGGGCATATCGGCGATTCTTACGAATGGCACATCACGACGTGGGGCGAAACTCACGTTACGATTCCTTTGCCGGTAATAGTGCATAGCTCTACCACCGGATGGCATGCCTTTCTATCCTCACGTCTGGAGGAGAACGGTGGAAGTTATGAAGGCTTTTCCATCGCTCCCGCAGGAAGCAAGTACGAAGGCAAGCTGGTGGAGTATGATGCCACCGGAAACGAAATACGCCCGTTGGACATCTCCATCACGAAGGTGACACTGGCTTTGCTCATCAACAGCGCATTGCTGCTTCTTATCATTTTGAGTGTGGCGCACTGGTATCGCAAGCACCCGCAGGGAAGTGCCGCTCCCGGTGGTTTCATCGGGTTTATGGAGATGTTTATCATGATGGTGAACGATGATATTATAAAGAGCTGTGTCGGTCCGAAGTACCGTAAATTCGCACCTTACTTGCTGACGGCCTTCTTCTTTATTTTCATCAACAACATTATGGGGCTGATTCCTTTCTTTCCCGGAGGGGCCAACGTGACGGGAAATATAGCCATTACGATGGTATTGGCCATCTGTACTTTCTTGGCCGTGAATATCTTTGGAACCAAGACTTATTGGAAAGATATCTTTTGGCCGGATGTGCCCTGGTGGCTGAAGGTACCGGTCCCCATGATGCCGTTTATCGAGTTCTTCGGTATTTTCACCAAACCGTTTGCTTTGATGATACGTCTTTTTGCCAATATGCTGGCAGGGCACATGGCAATGCTGGTGCTTACCTGCCTGATATTCATCTCGGCCAGTATGGGACCTGCTTTGAACGGAACGCTGACCGTGGCATCGGTGTTGTTCAATATCTTTATGAATGCACTTGAGTTGTTGGTTGCCTTTATCCAGGCATATGTGTTCACCATGCTGTCAGCCGTGTTCATCGGTCTGGCGCAGGAAGAGCATAAGGAGAAGGCGGTGAAGTGATACGATTATTGGGAATATAAATATTAATAAAAATAACCATTTAAAAACTGAAAGTTATGTTACTATCTGTATTATTGCAAGCTGCTGCGGCAGGTGTGGGAGTTAGTAAACTGGGTGCAGCCATTGGTGCTGGTTTGGCTGTTATTGGTGCTGGTGTAGGTATTGGTAAAATCGGCGGTTCTGCTATGGAGGCCATTGCCCGCCAGCCGGAAGCATCCGGAGATATCCGTATGAACATGATTATTGCCGCTGCCTTGATTGAAGGTGTTGCTTTGTTGGCAGTAGTTGTGTGTTTATTGGTATTCTTTTTATAATGTACAATCTACCATTTACCATTTACAATTTGTCCGTGCAGCATCACCGCGCAGCCAAATTGTAAATCGTAAATTGTCAAATAGTAAATAAAATTATGTCATTGTTATTACCCGATAGTGGTCTGCTGTTCTGGATGCTCCTTTCATTCGGTGTGGTGTTTGTGGTGCTTGCCAAGTACGGTTTTCCCGTTATCACCAAGATGGTGGAAGGTCGCAAGACCTACATCGACCAGTCTTTGGAAGTGGCACGCGAAGCAAATGCCCAGCTCTCCAAACTGAAAGAGGAGAGTGAAGCGTTGATTGCTGCTGCCAACAAAGAACAAGGACGTATTCTGCGGGAGGCGATGCATGAGCGTGACAAGATTATCGTCGAAGCACGCAAGCAGGCGGAAGCCGCCGCGCAGAAGGAGCTGGACGAAGTTAAAAAGCAGATACAGCAAGAGAAGGAAGAGGCCATCCGCGATATTCGCCGCCAGGTGGCAGTCTTGTCCGTAGATATAGCCGAGAAAATTATCCGCAAGAATCTGGACGAGAAACATGAGCAGATGGAGATGATAGACCGGATGCTGGATGAAGTGCTGGCCGCAAGTAAAAACAATTAATTCTCAAAGAAATGGATATAGGAATCGTTTCGATGCGTTATGCGAAAGCATTGATGGAATATGCCAAGAGCATGGGGGCAGAAGATACTCTGTACAAGGAGTTTTGTATGCTCGACCGTAGCTTCAGGAAACATCCGGATTTGCGCATGGCATTGGAAAACCCCATCCTGACGATACGTGAGAAGTTAACACTTATCTGTACCGCTGCTGTGGGGGATGCTCCTGCGGGCCGTGAGTTTGCGCGTTTCATGACCCTGGTGTTGAAGAACCGGCGGGAAAACTTTCTCCAGTACATCTGCCTGAGTTTTCTGGATTTGTACCGGAAAGACAAGCATATCGGTGTAGGAAAGCTGATAACAGCCGTTCCCGTCAGCCAGGAAGTGCGGGAGCGCATCCATGACAGTGCTTCCTCCCTGCTGCATGCCAGCATGGAGCTGCAGACTGAAGTGGATCCCTCCATTGAAGGTGGTTTTATCTTCGACATCAACGACTTCCGTCTGGATGCCAGTATTGCTACGCAGCTTAAGAAAGTGAAACAGCAGTTCATTGATAAGAATAGAAGAATCGTGTGATTTACGATTTGACAATTTACAATTTACTTATTTAATAGTCTTGTGATGCGTAAGTTGTAGAGGTCAAACAGTATATGATTCGGGTTCTTTCAAATAGTAAATAGTAAATTGTAAAATAGTAAATACTAAGATGTTGTCTGAAAATATAAAAGTAAGCGAAGTCTCCGATATTCTCCGCAAGCAACTGGAAGGGATTGACACCCGCGTACAGTTGGACGAGATTGGCACGGTACTGCAAGTCAGTGACGGTGTAGCCCGTATCTATGGGTTGCGCAATGCCGAAGCCAACGAGTTGTTGGAGTTCGACAACGGCATCAAGGCCATTGTGATGAACCTCGAAGAGGATAATGTGGGTGCTGTGTTGCTTGGCCCTACGGATAAAATCAAGGAAGGCTTCATTGTAAAGCGTACCAAGCGTATTGCTTCCATCATGGTGGGAGAGGGTATGCTGGGCCGTGTAATAGACCCTCTGGGTGCGCCGCTCGATGGCAAAGGACTGATAGGCGGAGAACTTTATGAAATGCCGCTGGAACGCAAGGCGCCGGGAGTTATCTTCCGTCAGCCGGTGAATCAGCCGCTACAGACCGGTCTGAAGGCTGTGGATGCCATGATACCTATCGGCCGTGGACAGCGTGAGCTGATTATCGGTGACCGCCAGACCGGTAAGACGGCCATTGCCATCGATACCATCATCAACCAGCGTGCCAATTTTGATGCTGGTGATCCGGTATATTGCATTTATGTAGCCATTGGCCAGAAAGGTTCTACCGTAGCTTCTATTGTGAATACCCTGCACCAGTACGGTGCGATGGACTATACCATTGTGGTGGCTGCTACGGCGGGAGACCCGGCTGCATTGCAGTATTACGCTCCCTTTGCAGGGGCTGCCATCGGAGAGTATTTCCGTGATACCGGCCGTCATGCGCTGGTGGTCTATGACGACTTGTCCAAGCAGGCGGTGGCCTATCGTGAAGTGTCTCTGATTCTGCGCCGTCCGTCAGGACGTGAGGCCTATCCGGGTGATATCTTCTATCTGCACTCCCGTTTGTTGGAACGTGCGGCGAAGATTATCAGCCAGGAGGAAGTGGCACGCGAGATGAACGACCTGCCGGACAGTCTGAAAGGCAAGGTGAAAGGTGGCGGTTCGCTGACTGCATTGCCCATTATCGAAACTCAGGCAGGAGACGTGTCTGCCTATATCCCAACGAATGTGATTTCAATCACTGACGGGCAGATATTCCTTGATACGAACCTCTTCAACCAGGGTAACCGTCCGGCCATTGACGTGGGTATCTCTGTGAGCCGTGTGGGTGGTAATGCCCAAGTCAAGGCTATGAAGAAGGTGGCAGGTACATTAAAGATTGACCAGGCACAGTACCGGGAGCTGGAAGCGTTTACCAAGTTCAGTGGCGATATGGACCCCGTGACGGCATTGACCATCGACAAGGGACAGAAGAATACACGCCTGCTGGTACAGCCCCAATACAGCCCGATGCCGGTAGAAAAGCAGATTGCCATTCTTTATTGCGGCACGCACGGCTTGTTGAGGAATGTTCCTTTGGACAAGGTCAGCGAGTTTGAACGCAACTTCCTTGAGTCTCTTGAGATGAACTATCGCATGGAGGTACTCGACGTTTTAAAGACGGGTGCCATCAATGACGATGTCTGCAAGAAGATTGAGGAGACGGCAGAGGCGGTTGCAAGGCAATTCATGTGATTTACGATTGGACGATTTACGATTTACGATTGGAGTTACTCTATATGGTAAGTTGTAAATCGGACGCAGGCAGAAGTTACCTCAATCGTAAATCGTAAATAATTAAATCGTAAATAGATATATGTCTTCACTGAAAGAGGTAAAAAATAGAATAAGCTCCGTCAAGAGTACACGCCAGATAACATCGGCTATGAAGATGGTGGCATCTGCCAAACTGCATAAGGCGCAGGGGCGGATTGAGAATATGCTGCCTTATCAACGGAAGCTGAGTGAGATTCTGACGAACTTTCTGCGTACGGATGCTTCCTTCGAGTCGCCCTATACCGAGAAAAGACCCGTGACGAGGGTAGCGGTCGTGGCGTTTTCGTCCAATAGTTCCTTGTGCGGTGCATTCAACTCGAATGTGGCGAAGATGCTGGAACGGGCTTTGGAAGATTACCAGTCGCTGGGCAAGGAGAATATTCTGATATATCCCGTTGGGAGAAAGGTGGAGGAAGCCGTCAAGAAAATGGGATATGTGCCGCAAGGCAGCTACCAGGTGATGGCAGACAAGCCTTCGTACGTTGAAGCGTATGAGCTGGCAGAGAAGTTGATGCATGAGTTTGTGGAAAAGCAGATTGACCATGTGGAGCTGATTTACCATCACTTCAAATCGATGGGTTCGCAGGTGCTGCTCCGCGAGAATTATCTGCCCATTGACCTGACGCAAGTAGCGCAGGAGGCGGCAGAAGATGTACCGGAGGATGCCCGCAGTTTTAATAATGATTACATTGTGGAACCTTCCGTCGGCGAACTGATAGCGGAACTTCTGCCAAAAGTGTTGAGTCAGAAGATATTTACCGTGCTTCTCGATTCCAATACTTCGGAACATGCTGCCCGTATGCTTGCCATGCAGACGGCGACAGATAATGCCAACGAGTTGATTCAAGATTTGACGAAACAGTATAACAAGAGCCGTCAGCAGGCCATTACGAATGAGCTGCTCGATATTATCGGCGGTAGCTTGAAATAGCCCGGATCGCCCCGTAAAGGGCTTGTTCAGGCTGGGTACAAATAAATGGAATAATAGGACAAGGATAACGAAATAAGCGTTATCTTTGTCCTATTATCATATATGGCTACTGATGAAATCCGTATCATTCTGAGAGAGAGCGGATTGGTTGAATAATAAACATATCAATGGAGAATAATCCCGAAATAGCGCTTGCATGGCAATTCATTGAAAACACAGGCACTCATCTTTTTTTGACCGGCAAGGCAGGTACCGGTAAGACAACTTTCCTGCGAAAACTGAGGGCAGAGAGTCCGAAACGGATGATTGTACTTGCACCGACGGGAATTGCCGCTATCAATGCAGGCGGTGTCACCATCCACTCCTTTTTCCAAGTACCTTTCGCTCCTTATGTGCCCGAAAGCTCATTCAGCGCAGATGGCAAGGCAACCTACCGTTTTCGTTACGGGAAAGAGAAAATCAACATTATACGCAGCATAGATTTATTGGTCATCGATGAAATCAGTATGGTCCGTGCCGACTTGCTCGATTCGGTGGATGCCGTCTTGAGGCGGTTCCGCGACCGGAACAAACCCTTTGGCGGCGTGCAACTGCTGATGATTGGCGACTTACAGCAGCTGTCTCCCGTAGTGAAAGACGATGAGTGGCAGATGCTGCGCAAATACTATGACACGCCTTATTTCTTCTCCAGCCAGGCCTTGAAGCAGACGGAATATTGCACCATAGAGCTAAAGAAAGTCTATCGGCAGAACGACGGGACTTTTCTTGAATTACTGAACCGCATTCGCGAAAACCGTTGTGACGGGCAAGTGCTGGAAGCCTTGAACCGCCGGTATATTCCCAATTTCGTACCAGATAAAGAAGAAGGATACATCCGCCTGGTGACCCACAACTATCAGGCCCAACGGATTAATGACCATGAGCTGGAACAACTTCCGGGACGCTCGTATGCCTTTCGTGCCAAGATTGACGGAAAGTTTCCCGAATATTCCTATCCCACGGATGAGGTGCTGGAACTGAAACGCGGTGCCCAGGTAATGTTTGTGAAGAACGACACCTCCGGCGAACACCGTTACTACAATGGCATGATTGGAGAGGTGACAGCCGTGTCGGCAGATGGAATTGAAGTGCGCAGCAAGGGAAGCGACGCTACCTTCTTACTTCAGGAGGAAGAGTGGACGAATGCCAAGTATGTGCTTGATGAGGAAACCAAGGAGATTACAGAAGATATTGAAGGAACATTCCGGCAGTATCCGTTGAAACTGGCTTGGGCAATTACCATCCACAAAAGCCAGGGACTGACGTTTGAACGTGCCGTGATTGATGCCAGCGCCTCCTTTGCGCATGGGCAGACGTATGTGGCCCTGAGCCGCTGCAAGACATTGGAGGGAGTGGTGCTCAGTGCCCCGCTTTCTGCAAGAGCCATAATCAATGACAATGCAGTGGAAACCTTCACGATGGAGGCACGGAGAAACGAGCCGGACGAGAAACGCTTCCGTTCCTTGCAGCAGACCTATTTCCTGGAACTGCTGTCGGGCTTGTTCGATTTCCAGCCTATGGAGCAGGCTTTGCGGCGGTATGTGCGGCTGATAGACGAACACTTGTACAAGCTCTTTCCCAAGCAACTCGCAGCCTGCAAGGAGGAAATGGAACGTTTTCACGACAAAGTGACGAAAGTAGCCCAGAAGTTCAGTATCCAGTATACCCGCCTGATTGATACTGCGCAGGACTATGCAGCCGACCCGACTTTGCAGGGGCGCATACACTCTGCCGCCACTTATTTTCAAGAGCAGTTGCAACCGCTGGATGCGGTGATGGCGAGTACGGTAACTTCTGATAATAAAGAGTTGAAGAAGAAGCTCCGGGATGCCATGGAGGAGCTGGAGGAAGTGTTTGACATGAAGACTGATTTGCTGGATTATGTGCTGGAGAATGGTTTCCATATGGCAGGATACTTGAAGCAGAAAGCACTGCTTTCCATTGATGATTCGGCTTCGCAGAAGGGTAAAGGCAAAGGGAGAAGTGCTTCTGCCAAAGAAGGGCAGGGAAGCAGTAAGCAAGCTGATAAAGAGAAACGTCCGCGTGAGCGGAAACGCGATGCTGCGGCTGTTGAAGTACCCACGGATGTGCTGCATCCGGAACTTTACAACCGCTTGGTAGCATGGCGCAATGCAGAAGCTTCCGCATTAGGGCTGCCCGTATACACCGTCATTCAGCAGAAGGCAATTCTAGGCATCAGCAATCTGCTTCCTTCGGATAAGGCCATGCTTGTACGCATTCCGTATTTCGGAAAAAAAGGGGTGGAGAAATATGGAGATGTGATTCTGGAGATGGTACGTGTGTATCGCAAAGAGAAAGGACTGGCAGAGCCGGAGTTGCTGTAGTCGAATCTGCTGCCATCCGCACCTGCATTATTTACCATCCGAACATCAGCTTTATTCCTTCCTCCAGCGTATACGGTCGATACCCCAGTTCCCGGTGTGCCTTTTCTATACTCAGCCCGCTGAAACGGGGACGTGGTGTCTTTTCGTTCATCTCCTTCGTGGTGACGGGACGGATGAGCGAGCGATTCAGCCCCAATACGTCCGCTACCCGATAAGCGATGTCTGCAATGGTCAGGCACTCGCTGCCACAGAGATGATAGATACCGTTTTGCGGATGACTTATCAGCTTCTCCACTCCTTGCGACACGTCTCCCACGAAGGTGGGCGTACGCCATTGGTCGGATACGACGAACACTTCCTCATTGTTCCTTAATCTGTTTGCCACCAGTTGGAGCACATTTCCATGCTGTCCGGGCAGGGCGGCACCGTACACCACCACTACGCGCACGATGGCATAATCCCTGCAAACGGCAGCGATACGTTTCTCACCTTCCAGTTTGGTGTAGCCGTAATAATTAACGGGAGCGGGAATATCCTCCTCCGTATAGGGTCGGTCCGTATCACCACCGAAAACGAAGTCGGTGGAAAGATGGATAAAACGGCTGCCTCCCGCCTCACAGCATTCTGCCAGATGCTCCACGGCAGTAATGTTGACGGCATCCGCTTCTGCATGGTGCGTTTCGCAGTAATCGGGGACGGAGAGGGCGGAGGTATTGATTACAACATCCGGCTGTACTTCCTGGAAAAGCTTTTCCACCGCCTGGCGGTTGCATATATCCGTACGGATAAAGCGATAGTCGCCCGAATGAGGACAGATGTCGTCGTGCAGGGAACAGCCCGTTGTCTGATAAGACACGTTGTGGGACAAATCATCCAGGATGCGTCTGCCGGTAAAACCGTTGGCGCCTATCACCAGTATTTTCTTTCTTGTCATTGATTCTGTTGTTAAGTGATGGGCATCAATAGGGCACGTGTCTGCCCTGCTGTACCTCGATGCGTATGCCAAAGGCTCCGTTGGCTGATTTCAGCTCGAACGCCCCTTTGAAATTGTTCTTTTCCCAAGGCAGTGCGGAAGGGTTGGGCACTTTCCAGCCGTCCTTGTCATATTCGCCGTACGTATGGATGCGCATGCCGTTCTTCAAAGTGAAACTTCCCATTTGCAGGTTGTCAGTAGAGCCCCAGAAGCCCGTCAGTCCGAAGGGATTCGAACTGAAATACCGGGAGTTGCTGAGTGAGAATATGTTCGAAAGACCTTGTGAATAAGTCACGTTCGGGTTCAACAGGAAGATGCGGCTATAGTCTTTGCTGGCATCCGGTATCTCCAAAGTGAATTTGGGAAGAGTGGGGGCGGACAGATTCATCAGCCCCATATCCAGCAGGAAGCCGTCGTAATTCTTCACGTCCGGCAGAAGTTCCTTTTCAGACGGAGACATGCCTTCGGGAGACGCTTCGCCACGTACTGCAGTACGTACCGTATCGGCAGGCATCTCGCTCTGTGCGCTGACGGATGACATGCCTGCAAGTAAAATGATGATGCAGAAGAAGATTCGTTTCATAGTTCTTTGTTCACAATTTCAGTTGCTGTCTGCCGCATAGGGGCAGACAGCAACAAAGATACTCGTTTCCCTCTATTTCCGGAAATATCTTTGTATTATTTCTATTTCTTTATACGAATGGTAGGGGCGAAGATGGGCGAATTTACCCATTTCATTTTGGTGGGGTCGTATCTTCGTTCCATCCCTCCGTTGAGGTCGAGCCAGTCCGTCACTTTCAGTTCCAGTACCATGCCATAACCGCTTTGCGGATACATCGGGTTCATATATCCATGAAAGGAGTTACTTCTCCCGTAGCCCGAATACTGGCCGAAGGCATGTAGACGCATGTAGGGATTGATGCGGTAGGATACGGAGGCATTGTAGCCTATGTCCCATTGAGTACCTCGGGGGGCATCCCTTTTGGCATACTGGGCACCGGTAATGGATGAAGGTTGGGAGATGGAATAATGGGCGGCATATACCCCTCCGCTCAATTCCCAATGTCCGTCGGGACTGTAATAAGTAACTCCTGCGCCAGCCTGCATGATAGAGCCCATTGCAGGATAGGTGTTATGGCTGCCGTACATCGTCAGTACGACTTCCGGCGAGAGCAGGAAATCGGCGAAACGCTGGAAGTCCCATTCAAAGATGTTTTTCTGAAAGTGTATCTTCTTCATGTCCGTCCAGGGCAGGGGCTCCACATAGTCGGAGGGAGGGAGATGGAGATTTATCTCTTCCTGCTGTTCGTCTTGCAGACTTTGTTGGGGCTGGCTTTCATCAAGGCCCGTACGCTTGTTCTCTTTTGGAGAAAAGGGAATCTGCTCTTTCTTTACGGGAGGCCGGTTCTTTATTGTGTCTTCCGGAATCTCGCTCTGTGCATAGGCGCAGAGTGAGGAACAGATAAAAGTAATGAATAATAACTTTTTCATAAATAGTAGTTTAGTTTTAGTTTAGTTCACTATTAGTTTATATCCTATTCCCCGCACATTGACGATACGGATGCGCTCGTCTCCGGCCAGTTTATGCCGCAGTTTGGTGATGAACACATGCAGGCTGCGGGAGTTGAAGAAGCTGTCGTCTCCCCAAAGGTCGAGCAATACGTTCTGGGTGTTGACCACCTGGTTGCGGTTCTCGCAAAGGCGTTTCAGTATTTCGGACTCGCGGTGGGAGAGTTCCACTTCCGTATCCGCGTTAGGTGAAGTCGGGGTGCCTGCAAAAGCAAGTCGTTGAGTGACGGAATTGAAACGGTAGTCACCGATTTCAAAAACGGTAGTTTCTTTGGGCTTTTCCTCTGTAAAGGAGAAAGCTTTGCCTACCAGGGCCTTTATGCGGATAATGAGTTCCTGCATTCCGAAAGGCTTTTTCAGGTAGTCGTTGGCACCCAGCTCAAACCCTTCCACCACATTGTTGATGGCGGAACGGGCGGTAAGGAACAGTACCGGGGTCTGTTTGTCGGTCTGCCGGATGCGGCGCACCATTTCAAAGCCGTCCATGCGGGGCATCATCACGTCTGCCACCAGCACGTCGGGACGGAGGTCGAAGAACTTGCGCAATCCCTCTTCACCGTCTGCTGCGGTGTGGATGATGAAGTTCTGCCCTTCCAATGTGTCCTTGATAATCATGGCGAGGGTCTGTTCGTCCTCAACCAGAAGTACGGTTATCTTTTCCATAATTGTCGCTTTTGTTACAAGTAATGTAAAGCTCCTTAACAAGTAATGTAAAGTACCCTAACAAATAATGTTATCATATCCTTATCGTAAAGGTACTTCCTTTTCCCAACTCACTCTTTACCGATATGCTGCCACCATGCTTCTCTATCATGGTCTTCACATAGAACAATCCCAGCCCATAGCCTTTCACATCGTGCAGATTACCCGTGGGTACGCGGTAGAATTTGTCGAAGATGTGCTTCTGCTTCTCGGGAGCAATACCGATACCGTGGTCGCTGACAGAGATTTCGGTCTGTTCATTCTGCCCTTCGACGGTTACCTTGCGGCAATGGATGGTCACTTCGGCTTCTCCATGCGAATATTTGATGGCGTTGTCTATCAGGTTGCTGATGATGTTGCTGAAATGCGTACGGTCGGCAAGTACGCTCAAATCTTCCGGTTCGATGTCCACCGATATGTGGACGGAGCTTTCCGCTTTCAGCTTGTGTTGTTCGATGAGCGTTTCCAGAATATCACGTATTGCAAATTCCTCCGGGTGCAGGCGGAAAGTCCTGCGGCGTTCCATACTCATGGAAAGTATCTGTTCAACCAGTCCACTGAGGCGCTGAAGCTGTTCCTGGCAGATACGCAGGTATTTGTCGCGTTGGGCCTTTTCCTCCGCTTGGTTGAAGTTGAGCAGAGCGTCGTTGGCGGCATATGCTACGGCGATGGGGGTTTTCAGTTCGTGGGTGATGTTGTTGGTGAAATCGCTCTTCATCTCTTCCAGTGTCTTCTGTTTCAGGATGGTGCGTATCAGGAACCAGAAGGAGAAAGCGAGTACGATCAGAATAACGAATGATGTGGTGAGAATGCCCGACATCTGTCGCAAGACCAACGTGCCGGCCGGTTCCATGATGAGACGGTAGCTTTGACTTGTATTGATGTCGAAAGAATAATTATATTCCACGGCTTTTGAGGTAGGCACATAGCCGGGGGTACCGATGTTTACCAATGTATCTATATAGAGAATGGTAGAGTCCCATTTGCTGCCTTTGTGAAGATGTAGCAGCCTATGGGGAAGATTGATGTTACGGTCATGCAGGAATGAAGTCAGCAGGCTGTCATAAAGCAGTACGTCGGGGTCGGAAATGATGTCCAGTCCCGAATGCAGTCCGCGCTGGAAGTAGGTGGCGAGTTCCAGCATACTGTTTTGGTCGCGCAAAATCACATCCAGTCCCCCTTTGGCACTCAATGCGGATTGGGGAGAGCTGTCTGAGTCCCTGACACTGACTTCCACGCGGGTTGAATCGTTCGGGTGGGTCACGTAAACACTGTCTCCTTTGGGCATGAAGGTTTCGTGCAGGGTGGTGTTGTCCAAAGAATCTTCACGGGAGATGGTGGTACTGCTACGGACAAATGATTTTCCGTCATCGCTGTATCCGGCTGATACGCTGACTTCACCGTGGTTTATGTCGTCCTGCTTCATTTTATCCACGCGTATCATCATTTCGTTATAGTCGCTCATGCGCATGGCTTCGGTGATGTCCCTTTCCATTTCACTGTGCATGGTATGGTAGAGCCCCGTCAGCCAGTAGGCTTGGTAGGCGAAGATGCCGGCCAGGGAGACGATGACAAGTATGGCAATATATTTGAATGGCAGTTTCATGTTTGTTTCCGGTTACTTTTATACATACAAAGGTAAGATTAATATTGTGAACCCTATCATCCGATAAGACTAAATAACACTCCCGATAACACTGGATAACACTTGGTAAGCCGCTGATAACACAAGTTTCTGCTGATTCTGCCGTACTTTGCAGACGAAGATTTGCAGAAGAAGAATATAAACATAAATAAAAAGAAGAACATGAAACGATTCTATTTACTCCCTATTGTATGCTGTGCTTTGAGCATCAGCCTTTCGGCACAAGAGAACAACGGCACTGCAACCACCTCCGGTGCGGACGACAACCGCATCCTCAGCGCCGACAGCCTTATCACGACCGATGCCCGTCTGGACAGTCTTTATCAGACCTTGCCGGAAGTGATGATTACCGGTGAACGCCCCATCGTTAAGGCAGCGCAAGGCAAGCTGGTGTACGACCTGCCCCGCCTTATCCAGAACCTCCCCGTAGACAATGCCTACGATGCCGTGAAAGAGCTTCCCGGCGTCATCGAGATGAATGGAGGGCTGCAGTTGGCAGGTCAGGGAGTCACCGTTATCCTGGACGGCAAAGTAACCACCCTCAGCACAGAGCAGCTCTATTCCTTGCTGCGCAGCATCCCTGCCAGCCGCATAGAGAAGGCGGAAGTGATGTACAACGCCCCTGCACGCTACCAGGTGCGTGGCGCACTTATCAATATCACCTTGAAACAATCGGTAGGCGGCCCCGGCTCCTGGCAAGGCGAACTCTATGCCAAGTATCGCCAGAAGCATAACGAAGGCTTTGAGGAACGCGCCAGCCTGCTCTTCAGCAAAAATAAATTCTCAGCAGATTTTCTTTACTCGCACAGCCATGGCCGGGGCTACTCTACTACCGACAAAGAGGCTGTGCACACCCTGGCAGACGGCTCGGTTCACCCCATGACAACATATGAGGTGGGCCGTGGCCGCAGTCATACCCATAATTTCAGGGTAGGGGCGGACTATAACATCGCCAAGGACCATCAGCTGAGTTTCGTCTATAACGGTGGCTATTCCACCTCCCACAACTGGAAGGGCGTGACGGGCACGCAGGTGTCCACAACTCATGGCAATAGCACCGACTGGCTGCACAACGGCCGTCTGGACTATCGTACCCCTTTCGGCCTCAAAGCCGGTGCCGAACTGACCTACTACCGTTCCCCGTCCGACCAGTTGCTGCATAGCCGCATGCAGGACGAGGAACTCGACTTCTACACCGAAGATTGCCAACGTATCAACCGATGGAAATTCTTTCTGGCCCAGGAGCACAGTCTGGGAAAAGGTTGGGATTTGAATTACGGAGCCATCTATACTACCAGCATCGACAACAGCTACCAATATTATTATGACCCCGAAACCGGCGGACAACTGACCTCATCGGATGCCTTGAGCAATATGAAGTCCCGCCGCCGCGAGCAGACCTGGAATATCTATGCAGGTTCCAGCAAGAGTTTCGGCGACAAACTCGCTTTGGACGCTTCCCTGGCTGTGGAGCATTACAAGACTCCCGTCTGGAACCAGTGGGACTGGTATCCCATCGTCAACTTGAACTATATGCCGTCACCGGGACATATCCTTCAGCTCTCTCTGAGCAGCGACAAGGACTATCCCGACTACTGGGCGGTGCAGGATGCCGTCTCTTACATCGGTGGCGGATACTCTGAGCTGCATGGTAATCCGTTGCTGAAACCGGCGCAAGAGTATGAGCTTAAAATGACCTATATTTTGAAGAGCAAATACATCTTCAGCGCTTGGTTCAACCATACCAAGGACTACTCCGTACAGACGCTCTACCAATCTTCCGAACGTCTGGTTGAAATCTACAAGACACTCAATTTTGATTATCAGCAACAAGCAGGTATACAAGCCTCTATCCCGTTTAAGGTGAAGGATTGGTTGAATTCTCGCCTTACCCTCATCGGCTTGTGGCATCGCGAAAAGGATGGTGATTTCTGGGATATTCCTTTCGACAGAAAGCAATGCTATGGCATTGCCCAGATGAACAATACTTTTACTCTCTCCACCAAACCCGACTTGAAGCTGACGGTGACCGGATTTGTGCATAGTAAAGCCATTCAGGGCATCTACGACCTGCCTACGTCGGGCAATGTGAATATTGCCCTGCGCTACGGCTTCGCCAAGAACAAAGCCATTCTCAACCTCTATTGCAACGATATTTTTGAGACGGGACAGATTTCTCCCCGCATCCGTTTCAAGACGCAGAATGTGACGAATCATTACTCATGCTTCCGCGAATTCGGCGTATCGTTTACTTATAAATTCGGTGGATATAAGGAGAAGCAACGGGAGGCGGTGGATACGTCGCGGTTCAAATAGATAGAAGATGCAGGTGGTCAGGTGAAAATACGGTATTCTTTTGTACTTTGCCACATCTTTCGTACTTTTGCAACTTTCAAAACATTAAAGTTGTTATTTAAAGAAAAGACTCTGTATGAAATCGGACATTGAAATAGCCCGCAGCATAGAGCTGAAGAAGATAAAGCAGGTGGCTGAAAGTGTGGATATCCCGCGTGACGAAGTAGAGAACTATGGCCGTTACATAGCCAAGATTCCTACGCATCTGATTGATGAAGAGAAAGTGAAGAAGAGCAATCTGATACTGGTGACGGCTATCACGGCTACGAAAGCGGGTATCGGTAAAACAACCGTGTCCATCGGGCTGGCATTGGGGCTGAACAAGATTGGCAAGAAAGCGATTGTGGCTTTACGCGAACCCTCGTTAGGTCCTTGCTTCGGCATGAAAGGCGGTGCTGCCGGTGGAGGATATGCCCAGGTGCTGCCCATGGAGAAGATAAACCTGCACTTTACGGGCGACTTTCACGCCATTACCTCCGCACACAACATGATTTCCGCTTTGCTCGACAATTACTTGTACCAGCATCAGGCGGATGGCTTCGGACTGAAAGAAATCATCTGGCGGCGCGTACTTGATGTGAATGACCGTTCCTTGCGGAGCATTGTCACCGGATTGGGACCGAGCACCAACGGCATTACCGAGGAGTCGGGCTTCGATATTACCCCGGCTTCCGAAATTATGGCTATTCTCTGTCTGGCAACAGACCTCGACGACCTCCGTCGCCGTATTGAAAATATTATTCTGGGATTCCGTTTCGATGGTACTCCTTTCACAGTGAAGGAGTTAGGAGTAGCCGGTGCCATTACCGTACTGTTGAAAGATGCTATCAACCCCAACTTGGTACAGACTACCGAAGGCTCTGCTGCTTTTGTTCATGGAGGACCGTTCGCAAATATTGCCCATGGTTGCAACTCCATTCTTGCCACAAAAATGGCCATGACATTTGGCGATTATGTAGTGACGGAAGCCGGTTTCGGGGCTGACCTGGGTGCGGAGAAGTTCTACAACATCAAGTGCCGCAAGAGCGGCCTACAGCCCAAGCTGACGATAATCGTTGCTACCGCACAAGGACTGAAGATGCATGGCGGTGTCAGTCTGGACCGCATCAAGGAACCCAATATGGAAGGACTGAAAGAGGGCTTCGGCAATCTGGACAAGCATGTACGCAATTTGCGTTCATTCGGCCAGCAGGTCATCGTGGCATTCAACCGTTTTGCCAGTGATACGGACGAGGAGGTGGAAGCTATCCGCCGCCATTGCGAAGAAAAGCTTGAGGTAGGTTTTGCCGTGAACAACGCCTTTGCCAAAGGAGGAGAGGGAGCCGTTGACCTTGCCAATCTGGTAGTAGATACTATCGAGAACAAACCATCCGAACCGCTGACCTTCACCTACGAAGAGAGCGATTGCGTGGAACGTAAAATAGAAAAGGTAGCCTGCAACCTCTACGGGGCAAGCGTAGTGACTTACAGTCTCCACTCCCGCAAAGTTATCAAACTGATAGAGCAGATGGGTATCAGCCATTACCCCGTCTGTATTGCCAAGACGCAGTACTCCTTCTCTGCCGACCCGAAGATATACGGTGCAGTCAACAACTTTGAGTTCCACATCAAGGATATTGTGGTCAATAACGGTGCGGAAATGATTGTAGCCATCGCCGGTGAAATTCTCCGTATGCCGGGATTACCCAAGAAACCACAAGCCGAACACATTGATATTGTGGACGGAAATATAGAAGGGCTGAGCTAAACGCGCGGAGCGCGTTTAGAATTAAAAATTAAGAATTAAAAATTAAAGGCTGCGCAATGTTCGCTTTGAACTGCGCAGCCTTTAATTTTTAATTCTTAATTTTTAATTCTGTTTGCTTATTAATAAGCAAACAGCGGGTATTCTTTCATCTTCGCATTGACGTGTGCACGTACCTCTGCGATGACTTGTTCGTTGTCTACGTTGGACAGAACGGTTTCAATCATCTCGGCAATTTCGAGCATCAGGTCTTCCTTGGCACCACGGGTTGTGATGGCAGGAGTACCCAGACGGATGCCGGAAGTCTGGAAAGCCGAGCGGCTGTCAAACGGAACCATGTTCTTGTTTACGGTGATGTCGGCAGATACCAACGCCTTCTCGGCAACCTTACCGGTCAAATCGGGATATTTGCTGCGCAGGTCTACCAGCATGGAGTGGTTGTCCGTACCGCCGGAAACGATGGTGAAGCCACGGTCTATCAAGGCTTGTGCCAAGACAGCGGCGTTTTTCTTCACCTGCTTGGCATATTCTTTCCATTCCGGTTGCAGGATTTCGCCGAAGGCAACGGCTTTGGCTGCGATGACATGTTCCAGCGGACCACCTTGGATACCGGGGAATACGGCTGAATCCAGCAACTGGGACATCATCTTGATTTCTCCCTTCGGAGTTTTCTTGCCCCAGGGATTGGGGAAGTCCTTACCCATCATGATAACGCCACCGCGAGGACCACGCAGAGTCTTGTGGGTAGTGGAGGTCACGATGTGGGCATATTTCACGGGGTTATCCAGTTCACCGGCTGCAATCAGTCCGGCAGGATGAGCCATGTCAATCATTAGGATGGCACCTATCTTGTCCGCGATTTCGCGCATGCGCTTGTAGTCCCATTCGCGGGAATAAGCAGAACCGCCGCCGATAATCATTTTGGGTTTCTCGCGCAGGGCAACTTCTTCCATCTGGTCATAGTCCACACGTCCGGTTTCCTGGTTCAGATTGTATTCGCAGGGAGTATAGATAATACCGGAAGTGTTGACCAGTGAGCCATGGGAGAGGTGACCGCCGTGTGCAAGGTTCAGTCCCATGAATTTGTCGCCCGGATTGAGCACGGCGAGGAATACGGCTGCATTGGCTTGTGCACCGGAGTGCGGCTGTACGTTGGCCCATTCTGCGCCGAAAATCTGTTTCAAGCGGTCGATGGCAATCTGCTCACTCTGGTCCACTACCTCACAACCACCATAGTAACGCTTGCCGGGGTATCCTTCAGCATACTTGTTGGTGAGGCAGGAGCCCATTGCCTGCATAACCTGGTCACTTACAAAGTTCTCTGATGCAATCAGTTCAATGCCTTTGAGCTGACGTTGGTGTTCTTTTTCGATAAGTTCGAAAATTAAATCATCTCTTTTCATTCTGCTTATTAGATAAGTTTGATAAATCTGTGTTCTCTTATTAAGCGCACAAATTTACGGGAAATAAATGAATAAATTGAAAGAAAAGGAAGAAATTTACTGTCAAAAGAACACTCCGAAAGAAAAACTCAGCACATTGTCCCTGCGGTGAAAACGGATTTCGTTTTTCGTGTTTTCGTCAGCAGCGTTGTTGTCGGCCGGAATATCGTATGTCACGCTCTTGGAGATGTTGTGCAGCCCCATGTCGTAACGGAAGTCGAAAAAGACGCGTGAGATGGTGACGGATACGCCGACGGTGAAACTGAGATTGAGCGGACGCAGCCTTTCACGGATATTCACCTGGTCGAAATTCTCGAAGTCGATGTCACTTTTCCTGTCCCATATATAGCGCACTTTGGGTCCTCCAAAGACGGCAAGGCTGTACGGCCCCTCCTTGATGAAGTTGTATCCGTAGATGACGGGGATGTCTATACTGTGGATGGACGATGTAATGGAGGCTTCCTCCAGCCGGGCTCCTGATGCGGCGTCTTCGGGCAGAGGTTTCTCGAAGGTGATGTTGCACCGGTTGATGTTGTAGGATATTTCCGGTTGCAGGAAGTGGCGGTCGAAGTTTATCCGCATGAAAAGGGAACCGAAATATCCTATCTTGTAATTGTTCTGCACTTCGTCAATGGGTACTCCGTTGACACTGAACTGGGATACAAGGAACAAGGAAGAGGTGAAACCGCCTTTGAAACCGAAATTGACCGGAGTTTCCTTGCGGTGTCCGGAATGCTCTTCGTCGGCAGTACCGGGCACAACCGGAGTCTGTCCCCACATCATGGCGGGGAAGGCCAACAGATATAAGCCCATCAAGATTCGTCGCAACTCCATCTCTTAAAACCTTTATCGCATTATTACTTCTTTTTCTCTACTGACCATCCGAATTTGCCTATCTTTTCTCCCAGCTCATAATATCCACCGTGCACATAGACCAAGGGATTCGTTTCCGCCAGTTCCAGTTTGCCGGTTTCAGGGTTCAGATTACGGGTATCGGCACGTACATTTACCACATCCGCTATAAACATGTCGTGCGAACCGAGAGCCATAATCTCCTTTACCCGGCATTCTATGCAAAGCGGTGATTCCTCGATAAGAGGCGCGCTGACTACGGTGCTTTTCCCCGGTGTCAGATGCATTTCCTCGAATTTGTTGTAGTCCTTTCCGGAGCGTACGCCACACCAGTCCGTGGCCCGTGCCATATCTTTCGTGGTGAGGTTGATGACGAATTCCATATTCCGCTTGATGATGTCGTAGGAGTGGCGTTCGGGGCGTACGGAGATGTAGCACATGGGCGGGTTCGTACAAATCGTCCCCGTCCATGCGATAGTCAGAATGTTATATTCCTCCGGAGTGCTTCCGCAGCTCACCAGTACGGCGGGCAGCGGATAAATCATGGTTCCGGGTTTCCAGTCTTCTTTCATATAATCTCAATATCTTCTCTGGTCTGCTCCTTTTCGCAGTAGTGACATTTGATGACGCAATTGTCCTTATCCACGACATGAAACAACGTAGGCATAGGCTCATTGTTCGTGATGCACTTCGGGTTGGCGCATTTCACGATTCCGCGCAGCTCTTCGGGCAGGCGGACTTCGCGTTTCTCCACCACTTCGTAGTCGCGGATAATGTTCAGTTTTACATTGGGAGCCACCACGGCGATACGGTTTATCTCTTCGTCGCAGAAGAACTTGTCGGCAATCTTGATGATGCCTTTCGTGCCCAGCTTCTTGCTCTTGAGGTTGAAGCCGATGGTGATATTGTTGCTCATGTGTTCCAGTCCGAGCAGGGAGACTACGGTAAACAGTCTCTCGGAGGGTATATGGTCTATTACAGTGCCGTTTTCCAGAGCAGCAACCTGCAATTCCTGTTTCTTTTCGCTTAACATCTTGAAATATTAGTTATTAGACGATTCTACTGAATTACTCCTTTACTCTTTTTCACCTCATCCAGCGTGATGCCCAGTACATCGCACAGAATAGCTTCACGGGCATACAGTCCGTTTTGTGCCTGCTGGAAATAGTATGCCTTGGGATTGTCGTCCACATCATAGGCTATTTCGTTGACACGGGGCAGCGGATGCAGGATGCGCAGGTTGGGACGGGTATGTTCCAGCATCTTGTTGCGCAGGATGTAGACATTCTTCACCCGCTCGTACTCCATAAGGTCGGTGAAGCGCTCGCGCTGCACACGGGTCATGTAGAGGATGTCGGCATCAGCAATGATTTCTTCCGTAAAGTCCGTATGTTCCACGTACTTGATGTTGTGCTCGCGGCAGTAGATTTTGTATTCTTCGGGCATCCGCAACTCGTCGGGAGCGATGAAGTGGAAAGTGGGGTTGAAGTGGCGCATGGCCATCAGCAGGGAGTGGACGGTACGGCCGTACTTCAAGTCGCCGACCAGAAAAATGTTCAGGTTCTCCAGTGTGCCTTGTGTCTTGTAGATGGAGTAGAGATCGAGCATGGTTTGTGAGGGATGCTGGTTGGCACCGTCTCCGGCATTCACAATGGGCACGGTGGTGACTTCACTGGCATAGCGTGCGGCCCCTTCGAGGTGGTGGCGCATCACGATGATGTCGGCATAGTTGCTCACCATCTTGATGGTGTCTTTCAGCGTCTCGCCCTTGGATGAGCTGGTGGCCTTTGGGTCGCTGAACCCGATGACACGTGCTCCAAGCCGGTTGGCGGCAGTCTCGAAACTGAGGCGTGTACGGGTGGAAGGCTCGAAAAATAAGGTGGCAACTACTTTCCCGTCCAATATATGCCGATTGGGATGGGCTTCAAACTCTTTCGCCATCTCGAGCATATAGAGGATTTTTTCCCGGCTATGCTCGGCAATGGTGACTAAACTTCTGTTTTCCATATCGTTGAATTCATTTATACTTTTCGAGAGTGTAAAGTTACGGAAAATATGCGGGCTACGGAAATATGCGGGGAAGTTTTTTGCGAAATATGGGCTGTTTTTTTAACCGTGTGGCTTGTTGTCCGGAATGCCACACTTCATCATCCGAAATGCCACACTTCGACAAAGTAAATGCCGCATTTCGCGAATGTTCAAGTGTGGCATTTGCCTTAGTCAAGTGCGGCGTTTGCCTTGTCGAAGTGTGGCATTCCGGACAGTGAAGTGTGGTATCTCTTTACGCCGTCGCCGTCGTTCTTTTTAACGACAACGTCGTTTTTTTCTCTTCTCTTCTTATCTTATCTCCTCTTACGCGCGCGAGGGCAAGTTTTCATTGTTTCAATCTGTATTATAGCTCATTACGATGTGTTTTTCCTTTCCGATTTTTTCTTCAAGTTTTCTAATTATTTTGCAATCGTTTTGCATTTCACTGACAGTTTCCATTAAAATAAACGGGCGTTTTTTTTGTGAATGCCGGAAATCTTATCCTGAAAAAGATATAAAAAGCATAGGCACATCCAATATATTTCCGTACCTTTGCCCTATTATTGAACTTTGATTTTAGCAACTGAAACATGATAAGGAAAGTCGTCAAAATCCTATGGATTTTCATCGCACTGATTTCGCTGGTGTGTGTCTTTATATTCTTTTCCATAGCCAAGGGCTGGATAGGCTATATGCCTCCGGTGGAAGACCTGGAAAATCCGAATTACAAATTTGCCACAGAAGTCTTTTCCGAGGACGGAAAAGTATTGGGTACTTATTCCTATAGTAAGGAAAACCGCGTGTTTGTGGGATACAATGATTTGTCGCCCAATATCATCAACGCCTTGATAGCTACGGAAGATGTACGTTTTGCCGAACATTCGGGCATTGACGCCTACGCCCTGACGCGTGCCGTAGTGAAGCGCGGTATCCTGATGCAGAAGAATGCCGGCGGTGGCAGTACCATCACCCAGCAGCTTTCCAAACAGCTTTATTCTCCCAGTGCCGACAATGTGATGGAACGTCTGTTCCAGAAGCCCATCGAATGGGTGATTGCCGTAAAGCTGGAGCGTTACTATACAAAAGAGGAAATCCTCACCATGTATCTCAACAAGTTCGATTTCCTGAACAATGCGGTAGGCATCAAGACTGCTGCCTTTACCTACTTCGGTTGCGAACCGAAAGATTTGAAGATTGAGGAAGCGGCTACGTTGGTGGGCATGTGCAAGAATCCGTCTCTCTATAATCCGGTGCGCTACAATGAACGTTCCCGCGGACGGCGCAATGTGGTGCTCGACCAGATGCGGAAAGCGGGATATATTACGGAAGCCGAGCGCGACTCCCTCCAGGCATTGCCTCTGAAACTGAAGTACAACCGTGTGGACCACAAGGAAGGGTTGGCCACTTATTTCCGCGAATACCTGCGCGGCGTGCTCACCGCCAAGAAGCCCGACAAGGCCAACTACCGCGGTTGGCAGATGCAGAAATACTACGAGGATTCACTCGACTGGGAGAACAACCCGCTCTTTGGATGGTGCGAAAAGAACACCAAGAAAGACGGTACCAAATACAACCTCTACACCGACGGGCTGAAAATCTATACCACGCTCGACTCGCGTATGCAGCAGTATGCCGAGGATGCCGTGACAGAGCATCTGAAGGAACTGCAAGGTTACTTCTTCAAGGAAAAGAAAGGGGCCAAGAAAGCTCCCTACACCTTCCGTCTGACCCAGGAGCAGGTGGACGAGATTCTGGGACGTGCCATGAGGTTGTCCGACCGCTACCGCATTATGAAGAAAGCCGGAGCCACCGAAGCTGAAATAAAGAAAGCCTTCGATACCCCGGAGGAGATGTCCGTATTCAGTTGGGAAGGGGAGAAAGACACCATTATGACCCCGATGGATTCCATCCGTTACTACAAGTTCTTCCTTCGTGCCGGTTTCATGTCCATGGACCCGCGCAGCGGACATGTCAAGGCATACGTAGGCGGACCGAACTACCATTACTTCCAGTACGATATGGCCATGGTGGGACGCCGCCAGGTAGGTTCTACCATCAAGCCTTTCCTTTATACATTGGCTATGGAGAACGGTTTTTCTCCCTGCGACGAAGTGCGCCACGTGGAATACACGCTGATTGATGAAAACGGAAAACCGTGGACGCCGCGTAATGCCAACAAAAAGCTGATTGGTGACATGGTGACTGTGAAGTGGGGGCTGGCAAACTCGGACAACTGGATTACGGCCTATCTCATGAGCAAGCTGAATCCCTATAATCTGAAACGTCTTATACATACTTTCGGTGTCCGCAACCGTGATATAGTACCTTCCGTTTCACTCTGTCTGGGCCCGTGCGAGATTTCCGTCGGCGAGATGGTAAGTGCCTATACCGCATTCCCCAACAAGGGTATCCGGGTAGCTCCGCTGTTCGTGACCCGCATCGAGGACAATGATGGAAACGTGCTGGCGACCTTTGCTCCCGAAATGCAGGAAGTCATCAGTGTATCCAGCGCTTACAAGATGCTGGTCATGCTGCGTGCCGTTGTCAACGAAGGTACCGGAGGCCGTGTGCGCCGTCTAGGTGTGAAAGCCGACATGGGCGGCAAGACCGGAACGACGAACTACAATGCCGACGGCTGGTTTATGGGCTTCACGCCTTCGCTTGTGTCCGGTTGCTGGGTGGGCGGTGAGGACCGCGACATCCACTTCGATACGATGCTTCACGGACAAGGTGCTTCCATGGCATTGCCTATCTGGACCAAATACATGGTGAAAGTGCTCGGTGACAAATCTCTGGGATATGATGAAAATGAAACATTCCAGTTGCCCGAAGGCTATGACCCGTGCAAGGATGATGTGAATCTGGAAGGAGACACCCATATAGAAGAACCGATAGAGGGACTCGACGAACTGTTTAATTAGTTGAAAGGTGAAAATTGAAAGTGGAAAGGTAAACTTTCAATTTTCACCTTTTCCCCTTTCACCTTAAAAAAATGGATTATACGATTAGTATTGGGAGCAACGAGCAGCGGAGGGAGAACATGGAACTGGCTCGCAGACGCTTGACGGAACTTTTTTCGGGAATACGTTTCTCGGAAGAGGAGGAGACGGTACCTTTGTTCTTTCACCGTCCGAATCTGTTCTCCAATCAGGTGGCATGCTTTGCTTCCGATAATCCGGTAGAGGAAGTCACCGCCTGCCTGAAAGCCATCGAACGGGAAGCCGGAAGGAAGCCCGAGGAGAAGGAGCAGGAAATTGTACGGCTGGATATAGACTTGTTGTCTTGTGACGGGACTGTCTATAAGCCAAAAGATTTGAAACGTGATTATATCCTGCGAGGATTGAAACAACTGTTATAATTAATAAAGAATATAAGGAGATGGGTCGATAGTATATGAACACTTTCGGACACACTCTCATTTTAAAAAACGAAGATTGAAAATGAAATTTTTAGGAATCATACCTGCCCGTTACGCATCTACGCGTTTTCCAGCCAAACCATTGGCGGTGTTAGGTGGAAAAACCGTGATACAGCGAGTATACGAGCAAGTGGCAGGAATCTTGGACGATGCATACGTGGCTACGGACGATGAGCGTATTGAAGCCGCAGTAAAAGCATTCGGAGGAAAGGTGGTAATGACTTCCACCGAACATAAAAGCGGCACCGACCGCTGTCAGGAAGCTTGTACAAAAATAGGAGGACAGTTTGATGTCGTGGTGAATATCCAGGGGGATGAGCCTTTCATCCAGCCTTCGCAGTTACAAGCCGTCAAAGCATGTTTCGACGATCCGGCCACCCAGATAGCCACTCTGGTGAAACCCTTTACGGTAGATAATGGTTTCGAGGCACTGGAAAATGTGAACTCTCCGAAGGTTGTGCTCAACAAAAACAGGAATGCCCTCTATTTTAGCCGTTCCATCATTCCCTACCAGCGCAATGCGGCGAAGGAAGACTGGCTGGAGAATCATACATATTATAAGCATATCGGCCTTTATGCCTATCGCGTAGAGGTACTGAAAGAGATAACCGCCCTTCCGCAGTCATCCCTCGAGATTGCCGAATCATTGGAACAGCTTCGTTGGCTGGAAAACGGATATACCATCAAGGTAGGTGTCACGGATGTGGAAACTATCGGCATAGATACTCCTCAGGATTTGGAACGGGCAGAAGAATTTCTTAAAAGCCACGGGTTGTAAACTAGAAAGCCCATGCTGAACCGAAGTGACCAACCCCGGATTCTTGAACCGGAACAACTGGCAGTGCAAAGACCGGAACGTATCAAGTTGCCTAATGGCGTGCCATTGAGTGTGCTCAATGCCGGTGACAATGAAGTGACACGTATCGATCTCCTCATGGCAGGCGGCCGATGGCAACAGAAACAGCCCTTGCAGGCGTTGTTTACGAACCGCATGCTTCGCGAGGGAACCCGACGCTACGATGCCGCCCAGATAGCGGAAAAGCTGGACTATTACGGAGCCTGGCTGGAATTGTCCAGTGCATCCGAGTATGCCTATGTCACCCTTTATTCTCTGAATAAATACCTTCCCCAAACGCTTGACATATTGGAGTCTATCGTCAAAGAGCCGGTATTTCCCGAGAAAGAGCTGGGAGTGATTGTAGACAACAATATCCAGCAGTTTCTTGTCAACTCTTCCAAGGTGGACTTTCTGGCGCACCGCGGATTGGTGAAGGCTCTGTACGGCGGGCAGCATCCCGGTGGACGTCTGGTGCAGGAAGAGGATTATCGGCGCATCACTCCTGCGGTGCTACGCGAGTTTTATGACCGTTACTATCATTCCAATAATTGCAGCATCTATCTCTCGGGTAAGGTAACCGGTGATTGCATCCACAGGATAGAGTCCTTGTTTGGCTGCGAGGCTTTCGGTACGGATTTCCGTAAACCGGAGAAGACAGAATTCCATCCGGTTACCACCTCCGGAAAACGTATCTTCATCGAACGTCCGGACGCCCTGCAAAGTGCCGTCCGTATGGGCATGCTTTCCCTGGACCGTAATCATCCGGACTACTTGAAGGCCCGCGTACTGGTCACACTGTTCGGGGGTTATTTTGGCAGTCGCCTGATGTCCAATATCCGGGAAGATAAAGGATACACATACGGTATCTCCGCAGCCATCATGCCCTATCCGGGGCAGGGAGTGTTGGCGGTCAGTGCCGAAGCCGCCAACGAATTTGTGGAGCCTCTTATCGGTGAGGTTTATCATGAAATAGACCGCCTTCAGAACGAGCTGGCTTCCGATGGAGAGCTTTCCATGGTGAAGAACTATATGTTGGGAGACATGTGCCGTAGTTATGAATCTGCATTCTCGCTGGCAGATGCCTGGATTTTTGTGCAGGTATCGGGCTTGCAGGATACCTACTTTGCCGAAGCACTGGATGCTGTCAAGGAGGTTACTCCACAAGAAATCCGTGAACTTGCAGGGCGGCATTTATGCAAAGAGAAATTAAAAGAAATAGTGTGCGGCAAAAAAATGTCATAAAAAGCGGGAGTTATCGCATTATTTTACCGGATAAATCCTACCTTTGTCAATTATCAACTATCAATTATCAATTAATGAAATATCTATATACTGCACTCATTCTGGCTTTCTTATGCCAAGGTGGAGCCACTGCCCAGGAAAAAAAAAGCGGCTTTTTCGATAAAGTGAAAAGTACATTCTCTTCGGAGATAAAGATAGGTACCTATACGTTCAAAGATAACGGGGCCGTCTATACCGGTGAAATAAAAGGGCGCAAGCCCAATGGAAAGGGGAAGACCGTTTTCAAGAACGGCGACGTCTACGAGGGTGAGTATGTGAAGGGCAAGCGTGAAGGCTACGGTACATATATGTTTCCCGACGGTGAAAAGTATGAGGGGCAATGGTTTCAAGACCAGCAGCATGGTAGGGGTATCTACTATTTTATGAATAACAACCGTTATGACGGCATGTGGTTTCAGGATTACCAGCACGGTAAAGGAACCATGTACTATTACAATGGTGATATTTATGAGGGCGACTGGGTGAATGATAAACGTGAAGGCCAAGGAACGTATACCTGGAAGAACGGTTCCAAGTATGTAGGCTCGTGGAAGAATGACAAGAAAGACGGCAAAGGAACACTGACCTGGAATGACGGTTCCAAATATGACGGAGAGTGGAAAAATGATATCCGGGACGGTAAAGGAACTTTTGAATATGCCAACGGTGACAAATACGTAGGTGACTGGAAGGACGACATGCAGCATGGCAAAGGTATTTACTTTTTCCATACCGGCGACCGTTACGAAGGTTCTTATGTTCAAGGTGAACGTACCGGAGAGGGCATTTATTACCATGCTAGCGGCAACAAGTATGTGGGCAGCTTCAAGGATGGAAAGCAGGAAGGCCACGGTACATTTACGTGGGCAAGCGGCGCCGTTTACGAAGGTAATTGGAAAGATAACCAACGTGACGGATACGGTACTTACAAATGGAATGTAGGTGACTCTTACGAAGGTGAATGGAAAGACAATAAGTTCAACGGCCAAGGTACCCTGATTCAGACCGATGGAACCAAATATAAAGGCGGTTTTGTGAACGGTATGGAAGAAGGTAGCGGTATCCAGGAGGACAAGAACGGAAACCGTTATGAAGGCTTCTTCAAACAAGGCAAGAAACACGGTCCGTTTGTAGAAACAGACAAGAACGGAAAGGTGATACGAAAAGGAACCTACAAGATGGGAAGGCTGGAGAATTAGAATTAAAAATTAGAAATTAAAAATTAAAGGCTGCGCAATGTTCACTTCAGAACCGCGCAGCCTTTAATTTTTAATTTCTAACCGCGGAGCGGTTAGATAATGTATTGTGAACTGATTGATTCATTGTTCATCACCCGCTTGATGGTTTCGGCGAACATATCGGCAATGCTCAACTGTTTAACCTTGTCACATTTTTTAGAGTAGGGGATACTATCAGTAAATACCATTTCCGTTAGTGCGGATTCTTGTACACGGAAAGAAGCAGGGTCGGACATTACGCAGTGGCTGGCAATGGCACGGACAGATTTGGCTCCTGCTTCCAGCATGATGTTGGCAGCCTTGGTAATGGTTCCTGCTGTATCTACAATATCGTCTACCAATACTACATTCTTGTCTTTTACATCACCGATGATTTGCATGGTGGCAACCACGTTTGCTTTTTCGCGTGTCTTGTTGCACAATACCAGGGGTACACCGAGGTATTTGGAGAATGTGCTGGCGCGTTTTGAACCGCCGACATCCGGGGTGGCGATTACCAAGTCTTCCAGTTTCAAGGATTCAATATAGGGGAGGAATACTGCTGATGCATACAAATGATCCACCGGAATATTGAAGAAACCTTGAATCTGGTCTGCATGAAGGTCCATCGTAATCAGACGGTCGATACCTGCAACAGAGAGCAGGTCGGCCACCAGCTTGGCGCCGATGGAAACACGGGGTTTGTCTTTTCTGTCCTGACGTGCCCAACCGAAGTAAGGGATAACGGCTACAACGCTTTTTGCCGATGCTCTTTTAGCAGCATCAACCATCAGCAGAAGTTCCATCAAGTTGTCAGAATTAGGGAAGGTTGATTGAACCAGGAATACATGCGAGCCACGGATAGATTCCTCATAAGAGACTGCAAACTCACCATCTGCAAAATGGGTGATGTTCATCTTTCCCAGAGGGCAATCAAGGCTAGCGCAGATTTTCTCTGCAAGGTATCTCGAATTTGTTCCGGAGAATACCATAAAGGGTGCTTTTTCGCTCATTTGTGTAATAGATGTTACCTATTTGTTAATTTGCATGCAAAGGTAGGAATTTCCCGTTACATAAAACAAGAGTTATTGTATAAAAATTATTTTTCTTTCCCGGATTTATTCGTAGCTTTGCTTTATGAAACGACTTTCTTTTATATGGTTTGCGGGGTTGTTGTGCCTTTGTACAACAATGGTTTCGTGTGTGGGAACGGCACCCATGAAGGAAGTACGCCTTATCGACTCTCTAAACCAGGTGGCTTATGCTTTTCGTTATAAAAACCTGGATTCATCCTGCCATGCGGCATCAAGGGCCTACCGTGAAGTCAGCCTCTATAAACAAGGAAAAGCGGAAGCATCCAATAATCTGGGCTTTTGTGCTTTTATGCGCATGGATTTTGAGCAGGCCGAAAAGTTTCATATGGATGTCTATAATCTGACCAAGAATGAACTGGAACTCCTTATTGCCGACATCGGTTTGATGAAGATTTATCAGCGGACGGCGTTGAACAAGGAGTTCTACGATTATCGCAATAGTGCCTTGCACCGTATGAAAAGAATAGCGGAGGATGACAATCTGTTTGTGGACCAACACGAGCAAATGCGTTTGAATTATGCCCGTTCGGAATTTTATATTGTATCTGCTGTGTATTATTATTATTTGCAACAGCGTCCGGAAGCTGTAGCCTCTATTAATGAAGTTACTAAAAAACAAGAGTTGCTGGCAGATACCAATCAGCTGTTGTATTATCACTACATCAAAGGTTCTGCTGCCTTATGCGAGGGTGAGACACCGGATGAGCGAAGACTGAGAGAATTTGATGAGCTCTATACCGCATGGCAGTTGGCTTCGCGCAAGGGCTATCTTTACTTTGAGGGCAATGGAGTGCAGGGACTTGCCAACTTGATGGCTTCACCGGATAATTACGCATTTTTTCAAGACCGCCGCTCCCATGCCTTGACACGTTTTGGAGTACCGGTAGATTCGCTGCTTCCCATGCGTCTGGGGCAGTTGGCATTGCAAAAATTCAGCCAATACAAGGATTTGTATCAGATAGCAGGTGCATATGTATCTATCGGCAAATACCTGAATGCCCACAGTCACTATACAGAAGCTCTTGACACGCTAAAACTTGCTCTGGAATGTGTAAATGACCATCACCGCCTTTTCTATGACTGCCACGATAGTTTGGACTGGCTGAAAGCATTTGACCGTCGAGATACGATTTGTGCGGAGAAGGCATGGATGGAGCAGAAACTGAAAACCGTGCCCGAGTGGATTTCACGTATTCGTGAACAGTTGAGTGTTTCGTATGCAGGACTCGGGATGAAAGAAAAATCAGACTATAACCGCAATATTTACCTGGATATCCTTGAAGATACACGCCAGGATAAAGAGCTGGAAAGCCGCTATCAAGCATTGGAAAAGGAGGCGGGGCAGCTCAACGTCGTGTTGTCACTGGTCATTGTGGGCTTCGTGCTTGTATCCCTCTTTTTCTGGTTTTTCAACAAGCGTTCCAAAGACCGGAACAGAGTGCATCTCCGCCGTCTGCAGCTGATGCTGGATATCTGTCAGAAGATAACGGCATCCATTCCGGCAGATGCACAGACTGAGGAGGAAATCATCGACTCTATCCGGACGGCTGTCTGCCCGGAATTGGAAAAGCTGTTTGGAGTGAAGGACATCCGCATAGACAACGGGCAATTAGTGTTCCCGCGTCGGATGAGCAAGGATGAGCAGGCGATGGTACGGGTGATAACCCCCTATATCCAATGGGCAATCGACAACGGCATGACGTCCATCTCCCTTGGGGATGAGCGCCGCAGACTGGAAAAGCAACGCTACATTTACGAGCAGCACATCGCGGGGAACAAACGGCAAAATCTGATAAAGAAAGCATGTATGGCTATTGTCAACGGGATTCATCCGTACATAGACCGTATCATCAACGAAGTGCAGAAACTGACTCAAAAAGGATTCATCAAAGAGGAACGGATAAAGGAGGAGAAATACCAGTATATCGACGAGTTGGTTACTACCATCAACGAATACAATGATATTCTTGCCCTTTGGATAAAGATGAAGCAAGGAAGCCTTAGCCTGAACATAGAGACGTTCGAATTGAATGAACTTTTCGAGCTGCTCAGGAAAGGAAGCCGTACATTCGAGATGAAGAGACAGTCGTTGGAGGTGCAGCCTACGGATATCCGGGTGAAGGCAGACAAAGCCCTTACATTGTTTATGATAAATACACTGGCAGAGAATGCCCGTAAATATACCCCTCAGGGCGGTATGGTGAAAGTATATGCACGGCAGGAGGAGGATTACGTGGAAATCTCGGTAGAGGATAATGGTTGTGGATTGTCACCGGAAGATGTAGCTCGCATCGTGGGAGAAAAAGTATATGACTCAAAAGCCATCGGTATGAGTGACGCTCCCGACAAGGAGGAATTGAGGAAGAACAAAGGAAGTGGCTTTGGACTGATGAACTGTAAGGGCATCATTGAAAAATATCGCAAGACGAATGATTTGTTCAAGGTCTGTCTGTTCAATGTGGAGAGCGGGCTGGGAAAAGGCAGCCGTTTTTATTTCCGTCTGCCTGCCGGTATCCGTAAGTCTGTGTCGGTGTTGCTCGTCGTGTTGTCTTTGTGCATGTCATCCTGCCGGCATGCTGTGGAACAGCCTGCTTCCGGAGAGGTGTTACCGGATTCTTTGGCACTGCTTGCACAGAATGAATACGAAGCTTTGCTGGACGAAGCCTCCGATTATGCCAATGAAGCTTATTACTGCAATGTAGACGGAGAATACGAACTGGCTTTACAATACATAGATTCGGCAATGTATTGCCTGAACGAACATTACAAGCAATACGCCCATCCTATACATCGCTATATGACGCTGACGGGAGACGGGGCGCCTGCGGAACTGGATTGGTGGAACCAGATGTTCAATTCGGATTTCCATGTAATTCTGGATATCAGGAATGAAGCGGCAGTCTCATTTCTTGCATTGAAGCAATGGGATGACTATAGTTATAATAATGCTGCCTACACTACCTTATACAAACTGTTGGGAGAAGACCAATCCTTGGAAGAATATTGCCGGCAGCTGGAGCGTTCCACCAACAACAAGATGGTGGGCATTTTGCTGGCGGTGGTTTTGCTGTTCGTATTACTGTCGGGATATTACATACTCTATTTCCGTAAGCGTCTGGTGAACCGCTGGAATCTGGAGCAAGTACTGGAAATTAATGGAAAGGTGTTCAATGCCTCCTTGTTGCCGGTTTCGGATACGGAGGAAATGTTGCAGCGTGAGGAGGATACATTGAAGGAAATCCCGCGGCAGATTGTAGGTTCCGCTTTTGATGCAGTGAACGAACTTTTGAGTATCGACCGGTTAAGCATAGCTGTATACAACGAGACTACACATAAGCTGGAATACACTTCCAATCCAGTGGAAGATACCGCCGTGGACGAGTTGCCTATCTGGAGGAAATATATGGAGAATTGCTTTGAGCAGCAAGAGTACATATCGGAAAAGGGTATACAAACATTGCCGCTTGTTGTGGATGCGGGAAATATGTGTCGTTGCATAGGTGTGCTGTGTCTGGAACGCAGGGAAGGTACGGAGCAGGAGACCGACCATTTGCTTTTGGAACTGATAGCCCGTTATGTCTCCATTGTAATCTTCAATGCAGTGGTTAAGTTGGCTACGAAATACCGGGACATCGAAGTGGCTCAAGATGAAGCCCGGCGAGCTTCCTGGGAAGACAGTTTGCTGCATGTACAGAACATGGTGCTGGATAATTGTCTTTCGACCATCAAGCATGAAACGATTTATTATCCGAACAAGATAAAGCAGCTGATAGGGAAACTGCGGTCCGGCAAACAGACAGAAGCGGAGGAGCGGGAAACGGTGGTTGCCATCAGCGAATTGATAGAGTATTACAAAGGTATCTTTACGACACTCAGTTCATGCGCTTCCCGCCAGTTGGAAGAGGTGACTTTCAGGCGTGCGACAATATCTGTGCCGGAACTTATGGCTACTGCCGGGAAATATTTCCGCAAAGTGTATAAGGGAAACAAGGCGCATATTGATTTTAAGATACAACTGTTGGAAGGACGGATTACCGGTGACTGGAACCAGTTGCGTTTCCTGCTTGAAAACCTGATAGACGAGGCTTGCTCCGTAACTCTGGATGGAGCTGTCTGTCTGTCGGCCCGGGAAGATGGGGAATTTATACGTTTTCTGTTTACAGATATGCGCAGGGAAAAGACCCGTGAAGAATTGAACCAATTGTTCTATCCCGACTTGTCCCGCATGACGGCCGGTGAGAAAGGAGAACTGTATGGTACGGAATATCTGGTGTGCAAGCAGATTATCCGCGACCATGACGAGTTTGCCGGACGCCGGGGATGCCGTATCAATGCCGAACCGGGAAAGGAAGGAGGTTTTACAATATATTTTACGCTACCGAAAAAATGAAATATGGAAGACAAAAAATTTAAAGTAATCATCGTTGAAGATGTCAAGTTGGAGCTGAAAGGGACGGAAGAGATTTTCCGCCATGAAATTCCCAATGCGGAGGTAATAGGTACTGCTATGACTGAGCAGGAGTTCTGGACATTGATTGAAGCCGGCGTGCCGGATCTTGTTCTGCTGGACTTGGGACTGGGAGGTTCGACCACAATCGGGGTGGACATCTGCCGGAATATCTTCAAGCGTTATCCGGGAGTACATGTGCTGATATTCACGGGAGAAATATTGAATGAGAAGTTATGGGTGGACGTACTTGAGGCCGGTGCCGACGGCATTATCCTGAAAACCGGAGAGTTGCTGACCAAAACCGATGTGCAGGCAGTGATGGACGGCAAGAAGCTGGTCTTTAACTATCCGATACTGGAGAAGATAGTGGAACGCTTCAAGAAATCTGTCCTGAATGATGCAAAACGTCAGGAAGCAATCATAAGCTATGATATTGATGAGTATGACGAGCGTTTCCTCCGTCATTTGGCACTGGGCTATACCAAAGAAATGATTGCCAATCTTAGGGGAATGCCTTTTGGAGTCAAGTCGCTGGAGAAACGGCAGAATGACTTGGTCGGCCGTCTTTTCCCGCCTAGTGAACGGGTGGGGGTGAATGCCACTCGTCTGGTGGTGCGTGCATTGGAACTTCGAATCTTGAATATAGACAATCTGGAAGCCGACGATGAGTAAACTCCGAATGCCACATCCCGCTACGATGTTCTTCCTGCTGACGCTGGCAGTCATCCTCCTTTCATGGATATTCGATGTCTATGGCCTGAGCGTGCTGCAACCGCAGACTGGAGAAGAAATACGGGTGCAGAGCCTGCTGAGTCCGGAGGGCATACGCTGGCTGCTGCGCCATGTCATAACCAATTTTACGGGATTCGCTCCATTAGGGCTGGTGATTGTGGCTATGTTCGGAATAGGGGTGGCACAGCATTCGGGTTTCATCGATGCATGTATTCGCAGGGGGGTACGACGTCCACGTGATCCTTGGCGCATTATTCTGCTGGTCATTGTCTTAGGACTGTTGTCCAATATAGTGGGAGATGCAGGATATATCATTCTGTTGCCGATAGCTGCAACTTTGTTCCAGTCTGTCGGTCTGCACCCCATTGGAGGTATAATTACAGCTTATGTTTCAGTCTCTTGTGGCTATAGCGCTAATGTGTTTTTGAGTACATTAGACCCCATGATTGCCTCTGTAACGCAAGAAGCGGCTGATAGGATGAATATTGCTCCGGGGCAGACTGGACCGCTGTGCAATTATTATTTTCTCTTTGTTTCCACGTTCCTGCTTGCATTCATCATTTATCATATTACCCGCAGGAGCTTGTTGCCACGTTTGGGAGAGTACGCAGGGGATATTCATTTTAATGGTTACAAGCAATTGTCACGCAAGGAACGGAGAGCTATGTTGGGAGCTGTATTTGCAGGCTTGCTGTATATTGCCATTATTCTGTGGGCTACATTCTCTTCATGGGGGATATTGCGGAGTGTCAATGGTGGGCTGATTCGTTCTCCGTTTATAGTTGGTATTCTGTTTTTGCTTTCGTTTGGAATAGGTTTGATGGGGATGGTCTATGGTTTTGCCTCCGGCCGATACCGTACGGACGGTGATGTGATAGAAGGACTTACGCAGCCGATGAAACTGCTGGGCGTTTATTTTGTGATAGCTTTCTTTGCCTCACAGATGTTTGCTTGTTTTGAATATTCCCACTTGGACAAGTGCATTGCCATTTTAGGCGCTAATCTGCTGTCCTCCGCTTCTTTGAGTAGTTTATGGATATTGATTCTCTTCATTCTTTTTACGGCGCTGGTCAATCTCTTTATGGTATCTGCCACAGCAAAATGGGCTTTTATGTCTTTCATTTTTGTTCCGGTATTGGCAAGTATGGGCATTTCGCCGGATATGACCCAATGTGCGTTCCGTATAGGTGACAGTGCAACAAATGCCATAACACCTTTTATGTTCTACATGCCACTTGTCTTGACCTATATGCAGCAATATGATAGGCAATCCACTTATGGTTCACTACTGAAGTATACTTGGAGATATTCTTTAGTCATTCTATTGGCATGGACTGCCTTATTTGTACTTTGGTACATCAGCGGTTTGCCATTAGGACTGTAATGTCATAACCAATGAACAGCCCGCTTTCGATAACCCCGGTAATGGCTTTCAGTTTCTGTTCCAAATCAGGAACAATGTTGCTGAGATGAATGTCAAGAATGAAATTACCGTTTTCGGTAAATACCGGACCGTCTTTTCTTTCTGCAAGACGTAGGCTGATTTTTGAAGCTCCCAATAAGCGTATCTCGTTTTCCACATGGGAGAGAGCATGTGGAAATACTTCTACCGGTATGGGGTATTTGCTCCCCAGTTTGCTGACAAGCTTGCTCTCATCGACAATGATGTAAGTCTTACCACTGCTTTTAATTAGGAGCTTCTCCTTAAACATGGCTCCACCACGTCCTTTGATGAGGTTATTATGCGGATCCACTTCGTCTGCACCGTCGAATGTCCAATCCGGACGCTTATTCCACAGAGTAGTTTGCGGCAGGCCAAGCTGTATACATGTCATCGAAATTTCGGCAGATGCCGGAATGATTTCTATATGCAAAGATTCTTGTTTAACTCGTTGAGCTAATGCAAACAAAGTGAGATAAACGGTAGAGCCGGAGCCTGCTCCTATGACATCACCGTCTTTGGCCAGTCCGGCAATCTCCTGGGCTACCAATTCCTTACTCGCCTTATTGCTGATTTTATTTGACCATTGCAATTCCTGTATCAACTGATTTTCCCATTCCATCTCTTTAAAATTTAGTTGTTATTACTCTTTCATTCATTTTCGGGTCAATGCTACTTTTCCTACTTGAATATTCCTCCATATTTTTACTTTTTATAATTAGTAACATTGATAATTTGCAAAATGTTTTAATACATCTGTATATAAATACCGTGTATCTTGTTTGTAAAGGTAACTAATCATTACTTTTTATGTAGCAAATGAGCCTTTTATACATAGGTAACGAAAAAAGGTGATACAAAAATTTGCAATATTCGTAAAAAAGCGTACCTTTGCACCGCAATTAAGGCTGGTTCCGTAGCTCAGCTGGATAGAGCAACGCCCTTCTAAGGCGTGGGTCTTGCGTTCGAATCGCAACGGAATCACAAGGAAAAATGCTAATAGGTTCATTGACAACTTGTTAGCATTTTCTTTTTATGCTATCTGCACAACATTTGCACAACTTGCGAATAGGGAAAGAAAAAGCCGGGGAATAATTCCGGCTATATTGTTGTTTTAACCCCACCGCTGATTTTGGGAGTTGGGTCGTATTCTGCTTTTTGTCTTCGTTTCTCGTCCTCGTCTTTAAGGTACTTGTTCCTTATCTCTTTGATGTCATTCGTCATTCCCCATACCTTGAAGAAGAGGATGATTTGCAGTACTCCGAATATTAGGAGTATGATGGTTAGAAAGTCAACCATAATCAGTCTATTTTATAAATCATTAATAAATGTTTCTGCCGCATTTTTTTCTGATAGGGTAAATTTTTGATATTCATTAATTGCTTGCTCAATAAACCCTTTATTTTTTAATACCCTCAATTTATTAAGAAGCCTCTCAAAAGCATCTTTGTCTATCTGGTCTATTTTCTTATAAGTATCAACTACAAACTCAATAGCATCTGTATCGTTCAATCCGGTTTCATCCATGTAATATTTGCAAGCTTCAGGTATTCTGTTTAACCGAATAAACTTTGCGATTATACTTTCCATAGAATCGTCAGTATTATATGGAATATTATTGTAGTCTGATGCTTGTATTTGAAGATGTGTAGTTTCTTTTATGGTATCTTCAGAACATGGGCATCTGTTTTCTAATTCCTTCTTTGCTATGATTAGCTTTTCTTCAAGAACTTTCTTAGTATAAGCTTCTTGTTCTTCTTGCTCTCTTAACTTTTTTGCTTCGTATTCTTTAGTTTCTTTGACTACTGTAACCTCTGCCGAAATTGCGCTATTATACTTTTCTATAATCCTTGCTTTTTCATAATTGTATTCTTCTTCTGATAGAAATCCTTTTTTCCAATAGTCATGAATGTCACTGAGAGCTTTGTACATGAAGTATCTATCTTCAAAGTTATTTTCTATCATAACAGCAGTTCCAGATGCAGATACCATAAACATGGATTTTCCTCCACCGGAAACTTCGTCAAAGTCTATATGTAATCCAACAATAGCATCAGCCTGAAAAGATTTGGCTTTTGCTTTTAATTCAGCCATTACTTCCTTGTATATGGTGTTTAGCTTGTTTTGATAGGTATTAGAGCGTCCGCCAAAAACATCTGTTAGTGATGCTGCAAAATCAGAGAAAAAATTTGCTCCAATAACTATATTCGCATTTACTACACCTAAGTATCGTTTTATTGAATAATTTTCTATATTATTAGTAGTTGTGATTATCATAATCTTAGATATTTAGTTTGTTCTTTAATTCGTTGAACACATCGGGATTTTCAAGTTCTCCCCAGTAGTATTTCTTATAACTGTCTCGGTCAAAGCTCTGCTTTTTCATATAAATAAAGGGGCATATCTTATTGTATAAAACGATAAAAACAAATTTAGCAAAATGAGTTTTTGATTATTTTTTTAGATTAGTATATCCATGAAGATTCAGCTGAATATCTATGACTTTAGCATCTTCTTTGATGCTTTGAGTATAATATTCAGCTATTCTATTTTTGTCTCTTTGATAGAGCTTTTGTTCTCTTGTAGTTGCTTTATTTATGACCTTTTTGCTCATAACGTTGCAAATATAGCTTCTAATTTCGGAATAACTTGCGTATTATCTATATTATTAGAACATAGACTCACACAATTGGTTGTTTTACCATCTTTAGTTTTGCAAACTTTAATATTAAAATTATCTGCATTTTGGCTTAGGCTGACTTTGTATACATAGCTGTTTTTGGGGGCTTCCCAGAATTCTCCACTTGTATCTCTACCATATCTTATATCTAGATTTTCATTAATAGAAGCTAATTCATTTATTATTTGAAGCGTATTGTCATACCTATCATTAGGATTTGGTTCAATACATTTTTTTATTATCTTTTTGAGCTTTTTAGGGATATGTGGTAAATAGCATTTTCGATTTGGGAAAAGACCATTTGATATCATTCTTTTAAAAGCAACATCATCAAGCATTGGATTACCTGTGTTGGGAATCTGTCTATAAAATAACTCATTCCCATTAACCATTCTATATATAGTCAGTCCGGCTTGATATATGTCGTTTTTTATTGTCTGATTCAGGCCCTTCAATTGTTCCGGTGTTATATGCGGAGTATAGCATGCTTGTGCTGTACAGAAACCGTAGGTGTCGGTGTATAGTGCCAATCCAAAGTCCGACAGCATAGCTTCGTTAGAATCCGATATGAGGATATTGTCTGGTTTTATGTCAAAATGAACCAATCCTTTTGAGTGGATATGGTTCAGCCCAGACAGGAACTGTATCGAATACCGGATAACTTCTCTTACTGTCAAGTAACTCCCGTTTGAAATCCTTTTCTTTAGCGAACCGTTCTTGTAAAAAGGCATAGCTACATATATGTTGTCATCGTCTTCGCAAGCGTAGTTCACTTTCACAATGTTGTTATGGTTGTGGGCGTACAATAAGCGCGCTTCTTTGAAATACTCATCGGGGCTTGTAGAGGGATTCTTCTTTATCTCCTTAACTACTATTTCCCCATCCAATTGGTTGTCATGAGCCAAAAAGACCTTTGAATTGCGACCTTCTTGCCCTATTTCTTTTATTTCATCGAAATCTAATCTTACTTTACAGTTTTTCATATCATCATAGATTAAATGCGCTTAATGCCGCTAATAATGATTCTTTTTCTTCTTTGTTGTATTCGCTCCAGTCATCGAAAAATTCACAATCATCCGCCTTGCTCTCAACCAATGGTTTGAAGTGTTCTCGTGCTATGCCAAGTCTGGCAGATATGGTTGAAATCTGTCCCACGTAATACTTTTCAATGCTTGAACTTGCAATCAACTCCTGTATTACAGCTTCCATATTGACCCGTTCGATGGAAATCTTTTGCGCTGTCGCCTCTGTCGCTCTGATGCAAGCCAAATTGACTTGGTTCTCAAATATGATGTCCAAGAATGTGCTCCGAATGAATTTTAGTTGCTCCGGCACCTCAAGGGCAATGGGAACATTGACTTTATCTATCAAGATAATATCTTTGTTTCCATCATTTTCTTTTATTATAGAGTAGATAATGCAATCAGGCTTTACTCTTATTCCGATTGATGTGTTATTCATTATATTTTGTTATTTATAAGTTTCATGTGCATTGGTTGAATTTCATTGTACTGCCAATGAATTACATTTGCGTTCTTGCTAACTTTCCAACAACTTTATATAGGTAAAGAATATCGCTGTCTATATCAATTTCCATATCGGGATATTTTCTTTTCCCATCAGGATTGGTTGCATTGTTGTAAGAAGATAATATTGTTCTTTTCCGTTCGTAATCAATATGAATCATTTTAAGAAGCCTATCCTCTTTAGTTATAATCACATACGGCTGACCGTTGTCTATATTGTGCTTGTCTTTTATTTCACGAACAAATATAGTGTCTCCCGACATATACATATCGTACATAGAATCACCATATACTGTTATCCCATAACATCCGGCAAATTCGGGTATGTTGACGTATCCTATTATTTCATTTTCATCGCCATCAAACCCTATCCCTTGCCCTGCACATACACGTATGTCAAGTATCTTAATGTCTTTATCAGTAGTAGGAGTGCTGGTAATGGGGAAACCCTTACCCAACATATCGCCATTTCCCGTGTAAAACCATTCTTTGTTGAATGTAGAGTATTTACTGCAAATAGCTTCAATATAGATACCTGTATATGTGGTATCTCCTTTGAGGGCTTTCGATAAATTGTCTTTATCCTTGCCGACTAATTCCGCTACATCGCGTTGATTGGCTAAATCTTCTATAAAAACGATATAGTTTATCGCTTTTCTTATTCTCTTCCCAATCTCAGGATTGAATTCTTTTGGTTTTACCATTTTATTTGGTATATTTGTTCCGAAATCATGTTGCGGATGATTTCGACTAATTTGTTTAACTGCTCCCGTTAAGGGACTATATAGGCGACTTAACTTCAAACCGCAACTTTGGAGTCGGTCGCTTTAGCTTTCAGATATGAATATAATTAAATTCCTTATCAGAGCTATTTCTATGAGAAAAAAGTATTTCAAAGAAATAAAAGACCCTTTTGAAGAATCAAACAACCTCATTGACAACGCAAAAGAATCATACTTCAAGATTATGGAGGAAGATGAGCGCGTTATCAGAGAAAGAACCAATTCTTCCGAATCTAATCTTTAGTTTATTTTTGAATGTATTGTCAAACAATTCATTTCCATATTTTGATTCAAGTCCTTTCAACTGGTTAATAATATAATCTATATCTTCTTTATTTTTAGTCTTTTCTGTGGTGTCAATCATCATGTAAATAGATTGCCTTATATCTGCTATATTGTTTAATTCGACAGCCATGTGAAGTAATCTCATTTCTATGTACATCATAGTTTTTGCTGTATGAATTACATGATGGTCGCTTATATCCTGCAATTTTTCTTCTATCTCATTTTTTAGGTCGTTTTTTAACCCAAAAATGTTATACCCAACCATCACTGCTAATGAGCCTACAACGAAAGAAAGAAAAGCAATCATAGAATCGAATAGAGTCCATGTCACAGGCTCGTATTTGCATAACCATAGTAATATAGCAATAGTACTCAATACAAGTGCTATCCACGATACATAGTTTATATTTTCTTTCTTCATATTATAATAAGGTATAAGATGCTCTAATAGTTAAATGATGTTTATTATACCAATAAAAATGGTATACATTGTTTTTATACCAAATTTATTGGTATATTTGCATCATCAATCAATCACGTAGCAAAGATAAACTAAATGATTGATGATGCAAATAGTATAAACATATTAAATCACACGATTATGAGCACGAATTTTAGAAACAACATGAGAGAGGTAATGAAGAACGCACATAGATTCTTCAAAGTAACAGGTGAGAGTTTCTCAGAATGCCTAAAAAGGGCTTGGGTGGTTTATAAACTGTCAAAGGCTATGAAGGTTAAAACGGTTCAGTTTTTCTATCAGAAGGTATCGGGCGAGATTCGTCAGGCATTTGGTACTATGAGAGAAGAGGTTATTCATGACAAGGTGAAAGGTACAGGTAAGGTGAAAAATGATGATATGTTTACTTACTGGGATACTGAGAAAGGGGCTTTCAGAAGCTTCAAGAAGTTCAACCTTATAAGAATCGCATAACCGCTGGCAGGTGAAAGCCCTGCCGGATATCGTTCTTTGACTTATTGATGATGCAAATTTTAAACTATATAGATTATGGATAATCCAGTATGCCCATTTTGCGAATTAGAATCAGGGAAATATTTCCCTAATCCCGAATCGGTTGTTTTATCGCTTGTTTCCGAATGTAGAAGCAGCGAAATGACGGACAAACAGTTTTCTGAATACATTTGTAACTCATTAGGGCTTTTAATGAGAGGTAATAACCTTATGATAAAGCCCTATGGGGAAACAATTAAGTTAGCCTTTGGAAAACAGTAGTATCGAGGAAATAATCAATGTGATGAGCCATGATACGGCTTCAACGTATTTATGTAGCCGTATTATGGTTTCCTGATGCCTTATGGTTTTCTGATATTCAAGGCTTTCTCTTTGTAGTCTGACAAGTTCTTGTTTTTCTTTCTCATGTTCAGCTTTCTCATTCTCTTCTTGTTGAATTTGAGCAAATCCTCCGGCTGCCATGAAGTCTTTCCCTTTTTGAGTGGAAATGCACACATAATGGTCGGGCATAACAAGTTTCATTGATATTTCGATTAAGCCCATAGGGGACAGGAAATTATCGGCTATGGACATTTCTCTTTTTTCATAAAGAGAGATATAGTCTTCTGCTATGATTTTGTTCAGTACATCGTCTTTTTCTTTGGATGAATATATATCCATAGCTATTTCTTTGAAAGGTTCTCGATGGTACGTGATAAACTCTCAATAGTTCTTTGCTGGCTTTCGATTAGGGACATAAGATTATCTATACTCTGATAAGGTTGTGTTTCAAATGAGATACCTAAAACACTTGATAGTTCAGAGATATATTCATTTTTAAAGTTTTTAGCATTTAGCCTACTATTAAGTGTTTGAGCTGTAATGCCCAACTTATCAGCTATTTCTGCTAATACAAACCCTTTCTCTATTAAGATAGAGCGTACTTCATTACCTGTCATAAAGTGAAATAAAGTTAATATAAAGAATTTATTTCGTAAATAAAGAGTTTATAAAGATTTTCTCTTTATATTTGCATCATCAATCATTCAATCACGGTACAAAGATAGAAAAAAGGTTGATATAAGTAAATAGTATAAATGAACTAAAATCACACGATTATGAGAAACTATAGAGTATGCGACAGTGTAGAAGCCTACGGGCTTGAAAAGGCTTTGGATAAGGCTTGTATAGACCTTGATAGAGTTGATAAGATGTCTGACACAGAGGCTTGTGCTTTCTGTAATACCGATACCAAAGAAGAGGCCTTAGAGGTTATTCAAGAAGAGATTGATTACATAGAGTTTCAACTTGATAGAATGGCTGTATGATAGAGGCATTGATAGTATTAGGCTGCTTGTATGCAAGTTATAGGCTTTTCAGAAAGCCGGGCGAGAAGTTCTTTTACGATGATTAATCACACGATTATATCACGCACGACAGCCCTATTGACAGCTAAAGACTGGCATCCGATAGCGAGAATCGGGTAGGGTACTATTGATTGGTTCTTTGATAAGTCTGTGAAAGCAATTACGGTGTAATTCATAAGCCGTTTTTGCCAACCAAAGATAACGAACGCACATAAGCAAGTTGGGGCTTGCGAGCTGTGCAATGTTTAACAATTAATAGATGTGTAACCATAGTCTTTGAGGTGTAAGTAATGACGGATTAGGCGACCGACACGCACATCGACAATATAGCCCTATTGACAGCTAAAGACTGGCATCCGATAGCGAGAATCGGGTAGGGTACACAACCGCAGCAAAGGTTAGTGCTACTACCGTACTAAAAGCCACGGGCAAAGCGAAGTGCGCACCGCTTTACCTCATCCTTGTACGGGCGGTAAAATTTAAAATCACACGATTAGTATGGGAAAAAGTATGTATAAATCACGTATGCCATATATAGGTATGCCGGTTAAGTGTAAACATCCCGGATGGGAAAGCAAGATTGGGGCGATTTGCGCCATCAATGGGGATAAAGTAATGGTAGAGTTCGGAAAGCACGATTTTGTAGAATTCTATAGTGATGAACTGGTTGCAATGACGATGTTATGAAGATAGTTATGTTCTCTTTTTCGTTGCTTGTACTGCTTTGTATGACAATGATATTATGTAATTCCATAATAAAGGATGGCCCTTTGTACATGACGGGAATCGTGTTGACATCTGCAATGTTTATTTTGTCTGTTATACTTGCAGTGATAACCGGCATGGAGTTACATGAAAAGTGTTAGTATAAACTGTTTTGTCGTGTTTTATTTTGTGTTTGTACTGGGTGTGCCGTCTGTGAAGATAGCGCACCTTTCTTATTGGGGCGTTCGGTGTAATGGTTAACACACCTCATTGGAGGAGACTGGCGGTTCGAGTCCGTCAACGCCCACCAATCATTCTAATATAACATTTATGGAAAAGGTAGAAAGTAAAGAGAAAATGAGAAACATGAAGAGAGGAGCCACGATAGAGCTGCCTATATCTTCACTTGAGACAATCCGCAACAACGTATCACTTCTAAATGCCAAGCATCTTCTTGAGGGTAAAAAATGGGCTTCAAAGTCTTATCCGAAAAAAGGTATTGTCGTTGTAAAAAGGGAGTCATAGTCATCTAACTCACACGATTATGGAACGGGTATTCACAGAACTCACCCCTGAATGCGAGATTACAGCACGGATGTATGCACAAGGGTATGAGAAAAAGGAAATCGCCAATTTCAAATGCCGGGCGGTTAGCACGATTAATAACCAATTGCAAAAGGCTTTTGAAATATTGCATGTACGGAATGGGAGAGAACTTGCAACAATGCTTTATGAACGGATAGCCGGTGTGAGGCTCACAATGGATTTTTCGCCTATAGTCCGTGTGTCCGTCGCATGTTGCTTACTGTGTATATTTTCTCTGTCGCTTTGCCACGAACAAGGTGATATGAGGAGGTTACGAAGATTTAGAATTGAACATATAGAAAGGGTGAGAGAATGAACATGGAGGATATTTTAAATAGTGGTGCCAATGTTACTTTGACTATAAAGTCCACTGATTTGAAAGAGTTCGCAGAACATCTTGTAAAAAAGACTGTGAGAAGTATCAGGGACTCTTTCATCAGACCGGAAGAGGACTACTTGACCATTAAAGAGGCAAGTCAGATTCTACATACCGATAAGTCAACCTTATGGAGATGGCATAAAATTGGATATTTGTGCAGGTTGGAAATAGGAGGTAAGAGATTGTACCGAAAAAGTGATGTAGATGCTATTCTACAGAAAGAGAATAATTAACCCCTTAAATTTTACGATTATGAGTAATGAGAAAGATTTAGTATTAAGAGATTCTGCATTTGAAATCCAAACAGCGGATTTAAGTAAGAATGAACTTCCTTCTTTGGAAGATGCGCAGGAGTTGCCAATAGATTTGTGTGGCAACTACTGGACGCCTGAACATGCTGGTGAGTTCAAGAAAATGTTTTTTGTGGAAATCAAACCACAAAAGGTCTTGAGTGCAACTAATCCGGACGAACTGATTGATTTGGATTGTGCCACATTTCTTGAAAAGACAGTAAACGGTACTGTTCAGACAGTGACAAACGGTTCCCGTAGGTTGGTTGGTATTCTGGAACAATATTTAGAAAACGGTTCTCTCAAAAGTGGTATGCCTCTTAAAATTACCTACATGGGTAAGAAAAAGAATAAGACCAATAATTTTCAGTCTGACAATTGGTCTGTAAGACCTCTTCGTCTTAACCTACCTGTTGCCGGATGATGGAGGATTTTAATATTGATGATTTTTCAGAGGGGGAAGAACTTAACCCCTCTGCCTATAATCCGGAAGATTATCCTACCAAAGAAACTGTTTTGGATTTTATCGCCTTGAACTGTAATGAGCCTCCTGTCAATATTGACCTGATGGAATTGAGTGTTAATGGAAGTGTAAAACGTGACCCTATGGAAATGTATCTTCAAAGTAAGTATATTTCTTCCTCTAATTTGAAAAATGCTCTTAAAACACCGCGCTCTTTCTATTATGATTGGGAACGGGTTTTTGAGGAGAAAGAGAAGCCTCACTTTCAATTAGGAACCTTTGCCCACATGGCATTTCTGGAACCACGTCTATTTGAACTTGTAAAAGTAGAGCCTAATTGTAATCAGGCGTCCAAAGAAGGGGTGTTAGCTATGATTCGGTATTATAATGAACTATTAGCGAAAGAAGCAGGCTATGTGAAAGAGGTTGAAGATGATATTCCTTCCGTTAATTGGAATTTCAATGTTTTAAAAGAATACCGGGATAGATTGAGACAAACCTGCATTGATTTGGGGTATTCTTTCATCAGCGAAGAAATGAGCATGATTATTAATGCTCTGAAAAGGAACTACTACTGGTATGGTGGTGGTATCATACAGCAGCTTTTAAAAGGTGCTTGTTCGGAAGTTTCTTTTTATGGACGAGACAAGGAAACCCAACTTGATGTAAGGGTTCGACCGGATTATTTCAATATAGAAGAGAATATCGGTGTGAATGCCGTAATCTCTTTTAAGACCACACGTGCCGATGACCTTGGTAAGTTCTACTACGATTGTGCCAAACTCAAGTACGAGCTCTCAGAAGGTATGTATCAGGAAGTAATGAGCAGTATTACCGGGCGAAAATTCAATGTAACTATAATGATTATGTTGCAGACGGTAGAGCCTTATGATGTAGCCGTTCTCTTCTGGTCTCCCGATGATTTGGCAAATGGGAAATATAAGTATCACTACGCTCTTTCGATTGTTAAAGATTGCTTTGAAAAGAAATGGTTTCCCGGCTATGATGCCAAGGCAGAAGAAGGTGCCCGTGGTATTATCGACATGCAGCTTCCTGAATGGAGCCATAAACTGCTTCATCCGGTGGCCATTGATGATTTTGAATGAATGGAACTGTGCAAAACCGATATTCAAACGATAGAGCGTCTTCTTAGGCAATGTTCTGAAAGAATAGAGAAGTATGCGCCTAAGACTTCCCCCGCTCAAGATTTATGCAGGCGTTGCAAGAAAATGATTAAACGAATAAACAATAAGAAATGACAGATTTAAAAGATTATTTGCCGGATGAAATAATATTCAAATTACCGACAACAGTAAAATTCCCCGAAGTGATTTTTCCTGATTGCATTTGCATGGATGATGTGAAGAAAAAACTTTCGGAACATTTTGTAACCATCCAAGAAAAGGATGTAATTGCTAACCGGGTGATGGATGAGTATGAAATATCCATTATTCGTGCCAATTATGGTGAAATAGCCGAGGAACAAATACCGGAACTTGAAAGCCAGTTTGAAAGTCTGAAGGCAAAATTCAATGCAGAGAAGAAAGATTTTGAAGCAAAGATTTCGGCTTTAAACACCCAATTCAAAGACTTGGTTAATTTGGCTAAAAAAGGTCTCAAGGATTATCCTTTGAAGATGATTGATACCTTCCGCATTCCAGTAATGGGGTATTATTTGTATTATTCATGGGTGAATGAAGCTTTTCGTTTGGCTTTGGTGCAAGAGATTCCTAAGCATGAATATAATGACCTGTTCAATTCGGGTGAAATGAACCAGGAAGCATTTAAATCCCTTGGGTATGAATTACCGGATATTGAGGTTAAGGATACCCGTAAGAATCTTCGCAAATTTGGTAAAGGCGAGGAAGTTGTAGAGGTTTGGGAAGAGGAAGGTCAGGATGTATGGTTAGAACATTGGATTGAGGATTTCCTTGATGAAAATAACGGTGAGATAATTCCTATACAACGCCATGAGTGGCACAGAGTTTCGATTGAAGAAAGTCCATGGAGAAAAGAGGAGAACTATGACGAGACTGAAGTACAAGAAAGGAAGGCCGTCGAAGTATCAGACGAGTTTGAAGAATAACCCCTATTGGGAAGAAGTAAAACGTAAGGTTCGTGTTCGTGACGGACACTGTTGCCGGATGTGTGGCAAGACCTATAATCTGGAGATTCATCATAAAACCTACCAGATAGGCGGTATGTCTATTGTCGGACATGAATTGGAACATTTGGGTTGTTTGGTAACTCTTTGTGAAGAGTGCCATGCGAAGGTTCATGAAAGATAACTTTGTTAACCTGCCTGCCCGGTCTGTGAAGATATGGCGGGTAAATGAGGGAATGTAGCTCAGCGGATAGAGCGCCGTGTGTGGTGGAAGGTTGAGAGTTCGAGTCTCTCAAGATATACTCTTAGCTTAACGGGAGAGCACCACAAACGGTAGTCGGTGGTTCGAATCCACCTGTTCCCACAAACTTGTGTTGGAAAGGGGACATGAAAGTGTTCGGTTGCAAATGGTTATTTCTGTAATGCGTATGCGGATAGTGTCCCCGATGCTATCAAGTGAGCAGTGCTACTGAACTGCATGAGAATTATATGTAATATCCCGTAGAATGCGCTTCGAGGCTTTTAATTCTAAATCAACAACTTGTCATTGTATGAATGCAAAACAATTTTATGATGAGGTCGTAAAACTTCGTCGTTTGCAAAAGAAATATTTTTGTATTCGTTCCTCTGGTACTTTACGTACCAGCAAAAAAACAAGAAAAATTTATTGATAGTGAAATAGACCGTGTTGAAAGATTGATTCAAAAACACCGTAATACTAATTTATTTGACCATGAGACAGATAAGCAGGAAACAAGCACAGTTGAATAGAGAGGTTGCTGCAATAAAGAAGAACTTACCTCCATGTTGTGCAATTTGTGGTAGACCGATGTCGGACGCTGCACATCTTGTTCCTAAGAGTATGTACCCGGAACACTATACCAATCCCTTAAATGTCGTTGGATTATGCAGGGAATGTCATAATAAGTATGATAATAATTTAGCCTTCAGACAAAGACAGAAACATCTTATTGAGCGTGTGAAGTCTTTTGATGAATGTGCGGCAAACAGATATTTTCATTTATGAACAGCTATCAATTGATTTCCAAACTCCGTAAGGTTCGGGGTGACACTTATCTTTCTACAGCTTCTCAGGCTCTTTATCACGAACTTGTTGCTATCTGTAATGATATGAAGTGGAAAGAAGTGTTTTTCATCCGTAGTAGCCTGCTTTGTGCTAATTTGGATATATCTGATAATACTTTGCGTAAATCAAGGGAAAGTCTTGCTGGCGCTCAGCTCATATACTATAAAACCAGCAAGGATAGACGTATAGGATGCTATTATTCATTTGTCAAAAGCATAGATGATGATGTTATATCGTCCTCAATATCTCCCGCAATATCATCCTCAAAAAATGCGGATGAAACTTCGGATGATATTGCGGGTGAAAACGTTAGTAGTAATATAGACACCTCCTCAATATCATCTTCAACATCATCCGCAAAATTTGCGAATGATAAAATAACATCATTCGCAATATCATCCGTAAATTTTGCGGATGAAAGTCAAATTCCACATATTATAGATAATATAAACATAAAACAAGAGGATAGTCTCGCGCATACGCACGAGAGCTCCCCACTTCCAAAGAAAAAATCCCGAAAGGAGATAAAGGATGAAAAACCTCTGGTCTATCCGTTTTCTTCAATAGCATTCATGTCCGCTTGGGAAACGCTTCGTCAGACACCGAAATGGAAAAAGAAACTTAATTACGCTTTGCAACTTTCACTTGATAAACTTTCCAAATTTGAAGAAGAATTTGCTATCAGGCAGGTTGAGAGAGCGATAGAATCTGGTTGGACAGGTGTGGTGTTTACTGGAACGGAGAGAGATTATCAAGAATGGCTAAATTTAAAATACAATGGAAGCAATCGGAAAACAGATGCAAAGCCGGACGAAAGCTCCGCCGGCATCCAATCAATCATCTTCGGTAAATAAGGCTAATCAGAAGCAATGGAGCAGGGTACAGGCTGACATATATTGGCGTAATCAACTCGTTGCATCTATGAAAACAATCTCGCCAGTCTTTATGGTTGATGATAGTAATCGCCAATTATTGAAAGCCCTTTATCAATGGGTTTGGGGGATTCCCGGAGTATTGGATGTAAGCAAGGGATTATTATTACACGGCTCTATCGGAGTTGGCAAGTCCACTTTGCTGAAAGGGCTACAGAACTATGCGGCAAAAATCGCCCGCTATTGTATTGGCGGCGCGGATGCTGGATTGACCTTTCAGTTCACCAGTGCTGCCGAGATTGCCTTGCTGTTTGCCGAGAAAGGAATTGTCGGGTTAAACCAATACACAGACAGATCATGTATGCACAATCTTGCCATTGACGAGGTGGGACGGGAACCTATGGATGCCAAACACTTTGGTACGGGCATCAATGCCATTCAGACCGTCTTGCAACTGCGCTATGAGCAGAGATATTGTTTCTACACCCACATGACTACCAATCTGGACCCGGACAAGGAGTTTTCCCAACGGTATGGAGCCTATATAGCCGACCGGGTGAAAGAGATGTTTAATGTGATAAAAATCGAGGGGGAAAGCCGAAGATGAAAGATATAAAACTGATAGCGACTATTCTGTCAATCCTGACAGCGTATGCCGCTTTTTATTTTGTCTGCTACTGGATAGCGGACTATTGTTTAAGGACTTACTTGTAACTGATGAAAAAAGACACACGATTATGAAACCAAGAAAACAACTAATTGACGCCGCCGTAGCCAATGGTAGCTTCAGAGAATGGGCAAAAGTTCCTAATGACTGGAAACCGAAGGAGATTGATTGAGTTATGAAATCATTGAAAGAGATATTATGTAGCTTAGAAGGGTTGTCCGACATTGAATTATTTGTCATAGACCTATTCTGTGGGGCCGGTGGTTTGTCGGAAGGCGTGGAAGAAGCCCGTTTAAATGGCAATAGATGTGCAAAAGTAGTTTGCTGTGTGAATCACGATAAGAATGCTATCCTTTCACATGATGCCAACATTCCTGATGCACTTCATTTCATTGAGGATATTCGTACACTGGAGCTTTCACCGATAAATACTATTGTTGAACGTATCCGTGAATTATATCCTGATTCGATGATAATGCTTCATGCTTCTTTGGAGTGTACCAACTTCTCGAAAGCTAAAGGCGGTCAACCGAGAGATGCTGATAGCCGGACGCTGGCAGAACATCTCTTCCGTTATATTGATGTTATAGATCCTGACTACATTCAGATTGAGAATGTGGAAGAGTTTATGAGCTGGGGAGATATGGACGAAAAAGGGAAGCCTATCAGCATGGACAAAGGCAGGCTTTATCAGAAGTGGGTGCGCAATGTCAAGAAGTACGGTTACAACTTTGAGCACCGCATCCTGAACGCTGCCGACTTTGGTGCCTACACCACAAGGAAACGCTTCTTCGGCATCTTTGCTAAAAAGAGTTTGCCGATAGTATTCCCTGAACCGACCCACTGTAAGGGTGGTAGGCAAGATATGTTTTCGCGGCTGGAGAAGTGGAAGCCGGTAAAGGATGTACTTGATTTCTCTGATGAAGGAACTACCATCTTCAGGGAAAAGCCTCTTGCAGAGAAAACGCTTGAGCGTATCTATAACGGACTTATCAAGTTTGTAGCCGGAGGAAAGGATGCCTTCCTCGTGAAGTATAATTCTATGAACCGTACGGGGAAATATAACGCTCCTGGGATTGACGAACCATGTCCGGTGGTAACAACACAAAACAGACTTGGAGTAGCGCAAGTTTGCTTTCTTTCCAAACAATTCAGCGGACATCCCGAAAGCAAGAATGTATCAGTGGAAGAGCCTGCCGGAACAATCACATGCAGGGACCATCATGCCTTCGTATCAGCGCACTATGGGAACGGCTTTAATCGTTCGGTAAACGAGCCGTCTGCGACAGTTACAACAAAAGACAGATTATCATTAGTAACTCCAAGGTTTATCGCCAATGAGTATTCCGGCGGAGGACAACATACAAGTATTGACAATATTTGTCCGGCAATTTTAACCAATCCCAAGCAAAAACTTATAACATGCAAGCCTTGGATTATGAATACTTCTTTCTCAAATATTGGTAGCAACATAGAGGAACCGGCACAGACAATAACCGCAAACCGGAAATGGCATTATCTGATGAATCCACAGTTCAACAGTGCTGGCGGCTCCGTTGATAACCCCTGCTTCACCCTGATAGCACGAATGGATAAGATGCCGCCCTATCTGGTAGCAACAGAAAGCGGTCAGATAGCGATTGAAATCTACGACAATGATAGTCCTATGACCGTGAAGATAAAGGAGTTCATGGCACTGTATGGCATAGTGGATATTAAAATGCGGATGCTTCGCATTCCTGAACTAAAACGTATCATGGGCTTTCCGGAAGATTATGTGTTAGTTGGTACACAAGCTGACCAGAAGAAGTTTATCGGAAATGCGGTAGAGGTTACACAGGCAAAGAAGAATGCCGAAGCACTTTGTGCAAAACTTAGAGATTTAAGATTGAAGAAATTAAAAGAAGTAGCTTAATGAAAGAATATATAGAATTTTTAAAAGACAAGATGGCCATCAGCCGTCAGACCGGGTTCGAGGTCAATCCGGATGAACTGACACCGTCGTTATATCCCCATGTGAAAGATACTGTTCGCTGGGCGGTGTCCGGTGGTTGCCGTGCGATATTCTCCAGTTTCGGTATGCAGAAAACCGTTACTCAGTTGGAGATACTTCGGGTAGTCCTGAAACACAAAGGCGGCAAAGGGCTGATAGTTTGTCCTAAACGTGTAGTGGTTGAGTTCCTTACACAAGCGGAACAACATCTGCACATGAAAGTGACCTATGTACGAACTATGGCTGATGTGATGATATGCCCGACTGACATCATGGTTACGAACTACGAGCGTGTGCGCGACGGTGAAGATGGTGTAAGAATAGAACCTTCCTCCTTCACCGCAACATCATTGGATGAAGCGAGCGTATTACGTGGTTTCGGTACCAAGACCTACCAGGAGTTCCTTCCCTTGTTTGCGGATGTTCCCTACCGCTTTGTCGCCACCGCCACGCCATCGCCCAATAGATACAAGGAGCTGATACATTATGCCGGTTATCTCGGTGTGATGGATACCGGGCAGGCGCTTACCCGTTTCTTTCAGCGTGACAGCACGAAGGCGAATAACCTTACCCTTTATCCGCACAAGGAGAAGGAGTTCTGGTTGTGGGTAAGTACATGGGCGTTGTTCCTCACCAGACCGTCCGACCTTGGTTACCCCGATACCGGATATGAATTGCCGGAACTGCGTGTACATGAAGAAGTGGTTAGTGTTGATAACTCCACTGCCGGAACCGACCGTGACGGACAAGTGAAGATGTTCCGTGAGGCTGCTCTCGGACTTGCCGACGCAGCGAAAGAACGTCGGGACAACATGCAGGAAAAGATTGCCCGTGTGGTGGAAATCATTAACCGTCCTGAAAACAAAGACGACCATTTCCTTTTATGGCATGACCTGGAGAATGAACGGAAGGCTTTGTGTGACGCCATACCCGGATGTAAGGCTGTGTACGGCTCGCAGGATGATGAGGAAGCCGACGAAGTGATAGCGGACTTTAAGGACGGCCGTCTGAAATATCTGGCCGCCAAACCGGAGATGCTCGGTGAGGGTTTGAACTTCCAGTACCACTGCCACAAGGCAATCATGTTCATTGACTACCGTTTCAACGACAAGTTCCAGGCGATAGCCCGTATCTACCGTTTCATGCAGCAGCATCCGGTTGACCTCTATCTGGTCTATGCGGAAAGTGAGGGCGAGATATACAAGAGCTTCATGCAGAAGTGGGCGCAACACCGCGAGATGGTAGCCAAGATGACCGATATAGTCCGTGAGAACGGTTTGTTCGGCTTGCAGGCAGGGGAAAAGATGATGCGGTGGATGTTTGCCAGCAGGGAAGAAAAGTCCGGTAAACTGTGGAGGGCAATCAATAATGACAATGTTCTTGAATGCCAGACTATGGAAAGTAATTCGGTGGACTTGATTGTAACCAGCATCCCGTTCTCCAACCACTATGAGTACACTCCGACCTATAACGACTTCGGGCATAATGAGGACAACGGCAAGTTCTTCGAGCAGATGGATTATCTTACACCGGAACTTATGCGTATTCTTAAACCCGGTAGGTTAGCTTGCATCCATGTGAAAGACCGTGTTTTGTTCGGCAACGCCACTGGTGACGGTATGCCCACCATCGACCCGTTCAGTGAAATGACTGTATTCCACTACATGAAACACGGTTTCCGCTACATGGGGCGCATCACGGTGGATACGGATGTGGTAAGGGAGAACAACCAGACTTATCGGCTTGGATATACGGAGATGTGCAAGGACGGTTCAAAGATGGGTATCGGTTGTCCTGAGTATGTCCTTCTTTTCCGCAAGCTTCCTTCCGACACCTCACGGGCCTATGCTGATTTGCCGGTGACAAAAAACAAGAGTGAATATTCATTGGCCCGTTGGCAGATAGACGCTCATGCAAGCTGGAAATCATCGGGTAACTCCCTGTTGAGTTACGAGGACATGAAAGGGGCCGGCATTGACAAGATACGCCATCTATTCAGGAACTACGAGCGTGGGCACGTCTATGATTATGAGGAACACGTGTCATTTGCCGAAGAGCTGGAGGCATATGGAAAACTGCCAAAGACATTCATGGCCGTTGACCCGGTAAGCAAGAAGCCCTGGATATGGGATGATGTCACCCGGATGCGCACGCTCAATACTAAGCAGTCGCAGAAGAAACGGCAGAACCACATCTGCCCTTTAAACTCGATATTGTTGAAAGACTGATTGAACGGTACTCAAACAAGGGTGAGTTGGTGTTTGACCCCTTCGGAGGTATCGGCACTGTTCCATATTGCGCTATCAATCTGGGGAGGAAAGGTCTGTCTACCGAACTCAATTACGACTACTGGAAAGATAGTCTTTCATATCTGTATGAGGCAGAGATGGAGGTCAGCGCACCCACATTGTTCGACTTAATGAATGATGCCGTATGAACATTCACCAGATAGTTCCCCGTTCGGATTGCACCTCCTTCGCCAAGTGCGGCAAGCACTCACTTGCCTATTGCAGGAGGTACGGTGCGTCCGAATGCGGACCATGTGAAATCGTGAGGAGGAAACCCCGTAACCGGGTGGTGGTTGACGGAGTGGAGCGTAAACTGTGCACCCGTTGCGGTAGAGCACTTCCATTATCCCGGTTCTTCGATAGAATAGCCCGTCGTAACGGTAAGGAATACCATCTGAAAGCGTCATGGTGCAAGATGTGTATGGCAGAGGTACAGAGCGAGCGGAATAGAAAAAGAGAAATGAATTGAGATTAACGTGTGCAAAAAGAAGCCATTTCTGCACATGAAGTATTAACACGAGCGGAAACCGGTGGCTTTTGCTCATAACTGAATAGTAAGGAATTATGCAATACATATTAACAGAACAAGAATATAGAGCTTTAACCCCTATTAGTGAGGTAGATAAACTCAAAGAAGATGTACAGCTTCTGAATGAAAAAGTTATGGAGCTTAGTGAACATCCATGTGGGAGTGATGCAGATTATAGAAGCGTAACTTTTTATTGTGATGATTGCCCGATTGGTGCATTTGGTACTGGTACTTGTACAAAGAGACAACAATATTCTAAATAGTTATGAGACAGACAGTAGAAGAAGCGGCAATGAACTTTGCCAATTATGAATCCAATAATTTAGATAAACTGCCTTTTAAGGTAAAAAATGTGGTCGATTATGACAATGGGCTGACGAGAGTTTTCAAGGCTGGTGCTGAATGGCAGGCAAAGCAATCACCGTGGATAAGCGTAGAGGATGCAATACCTAACGAACTAGCAAAAGGCATGTGTCAAGTGAAATATGTTGATGGTAGTATTGATGAAATGGCAATGCGAGAAGTGAATAAATGGATATATCCCTACATCAAGACTGGATATGTTACTCATTGGAAACCTATCCCCTCATTCGATGAGATACTCGAAGCAAACAAGGATGTACTGGAACGGATTAAGGAGAAAGGAGATTGATTATGGAAAAGAAAGTAAAATTGTGAAATAGAAATTAGAAGTATATTACCAAACTTGGATTCAATATATTATGGACATTTAGTAAGGACGAATAGCTCTATGTGCATGTATTTACAGCATATTAGCAGGCCGCCAATCAACAGCATGAACAAACTACATAAAAGAGGAATTGTAAAACTGAGTATGTAGTTTGCTGAACAGAAATATCTATTCCAACCTTTTTTCCTTTCTCCTAAGTCTTCTCGTATGAGTTTGGCAGTTATAGAACTTCTGTCCCTGTATTTGAGTGTTACTTCCAACGCTTTTCTGATTTTAAGGAGTGTACAACAAATAAATGCTGATATAATAAAGCCTAAAAAAGATAATATTATCAGTATAGTTAATTTATATTCAGCTTGGATAGCATCTCCTAAGAAAATAGCGACTTCTATACTTAGAAAGAGGGTAAAAAACAAAATGAAGTAGTTAAATCTGGCATAAAATATATTCTCTATATGCTTTCTTTCTTCCTCTATTTCTACTAATCTGTGTGGTGCTACAAAATACTTAGATTCATCCGTTTCAGTTTTCATTCGATTTGAGATTAAATTTTTCCGCAAATGTAAATATAAAAAATAATTTATGAAAGCAATAACCATAAAACAACCTTGGGCATCCTTGATAGTCCACGGTATTAAAGACATTGAGAACCGAACTTGGCCGTGTCCTAAGAAATACTTAGGGCAGAGGGTGCTGATTCATTCAAGCGCCGTCCCCGTGGAAATGATTAATCCTAATAGTGTATTTACGAAAAGGCAATGGGATAGCTTTTCACTTGGATTCCAGAGTGAGATTATTTGCGGCAATGGATATGTAAATTCTGCTATTATTGGAAGTGTCGAAATTGTGGATTGTGTTGTGGATTACTCTTCCATCTGGGCAGAGAAAGGAGTTTATAACTGGGTACTGGCTAATCCTATCCTTTACTCCAAACCTATTGAGAACGTGAAAGGGAAACTGTCTTTCTGGGACTATTCCGGTATTAAAGAGGTAAAAATTGAGTGTCCGGAATGTGGCAGTATAGAAATAGCTGTCGAAGATTATACGACGGCTCCGTTCCCGACTTATCTGCATCGATGCAACAAGTGTGACTATGTGATTATGGAAAGTGAGTGGAATGTAATAAAGTAGGATATGGAATTTGATTGGTATTGGTTTGTTGTAACAGTTTTGATAATCTGCGTTACTGTATATAACTGTTTAAATAGCTATTGGAAACATAAGTATAGGGACGAGAACAAAGGTGACTGATAGATACAAAAAAAGGCTATCTATCCCAGACAGCCAATCTTTTTTATTAACCTTAAATCTAATACTATGAAAAACACATTGCAAAGGTACGGATTTGTGGGAGTTATGCAAATTACGAGCCTTTGTTCTGCTATCTTATAACATGGTTTAGCAAGCGGATATGTATGTTAACTATTAACGTAATAGATTTATAAAATTAACAAATAGCCAATGAGTAGAAATGAAAATGTCTGGACTGATGCGAAATGTGCAGCCCTTCGAGTTGAGTTCCTTACCAGTCGTGAGGAACTCTTTTTGTATGCAAAAGCCATTTATTTCGCTATGATGTGGGGTAGGGAGGTGAACGAGAAAAATCGGGTTCTTCAGGAAAAGGATAAGTCTGTTAAATAAAAGAAAGAGCCAACCCACGCACGACCATGAATCAGCTCCTCACACGATTATGATGCAAATATACTATTTACTTTTAAAATAATCGTGTTATGGAGTTGGATTTTAACAAAATCATTCGTCTTAAAAAGATTCGTATCGAGAAATCAGAACTTTCAGAGGAAGAAAACGCCTTGACTGCCCCGGTTCTGAAAGACAAGAGCCTTATCCATGAAATCTATAAAATATTTGTTGAGTTATTGAATGAGAGAGGATGCCCACCGAATATTGACAGTGTTACCCAGCGGAAAAAGTTCATTTTCATTATCCTGTATCTGTTTTCTCCAAGCTCGCTTGCCGGTGGGAAAATGGCATCAGGGTTACGTCCAGAAATAGCAAAGGTTCTTGGAGTTCAATCAGAATGTACCATTTCCGACAATTGTGCTGATGTCGTGTTTCTCTATCAGAATTATGGGGATTTCAGTGGAGATATAGAGTATCTTTACACCGAAATCGTAAATCGGTTAAAATTCAAAGGGCTAATCAATTAATGAGCCGGAGTTTAGTGCTCCGGCTTTTCTGCGTTACCTACTTTAATTGGTGGAATTATTATTTTAAGTATGTCTTTTATATACTTCTGAACCTTCTTTGTTATGGGACGATAATTTGTAAATTGAATATCTCTTCCGCTATCTAAATCAATATAGACACCATACATTTTATCGCATTCTTGTATTAATTTGTTGAAGTTCTTTAAATTTGAATATCTAGATTCGTAACAGTGTAAGAAATCTCCTAAATCATTGATAGATTTAATAGCTTGTCCTAATTGTCCTTGTGACTCATAACTTTCATCCATTTCAATGTCTTTTTTACATTCAATTAGATGATTTATTAACTCTTTGTCTAAATTATTGCATATTTCAAAAAGTGATTTTGAAAACTCATATTCATTGAGTAATTCCATTTTGAACAATTCTAATGAATTATTGTATTGGGATTCTACTGATTTAATGATATTAGTAATGCTTTCTATGTCTTCTTTGGTAGCAAGATTCTTCCCTTTTTCTTCGTTATATGCTTTCTTTCGAGATATACTGCACAAGAATATAAAGTTCCCTATGGCTAAAATGACAGCAATAATATTGATAATTGTATTGACATCCATATCATTCTCCTTTCTCTATTTTTATCTTTTTTCCACAATGGGGGCAAATAATAGCGTTTTCTTCTTTATCCTCATTCAGTAAGTCAATTATTCCTACATCTAATGCCTTTGCTATTTCACCTAACTTCCCAATGGTAGGGTTGCCGGACACTGCGGCATACAAGGCCTGATATGTCACTCCCATTCTTTTAGCAAGGTCTTGCATGGTAATGCCCTGCTGTTTGCAGATTTCTTGTACTCTTAGCATGATATTCAAATTATAATTTGATGCAAAGATAGGAATAGTTTTCAAATTATACATAGAATATATAAAGAATAGTATCAAAAAATAATTTGAAAAATTTTCTATCAAAATTTGTTTTATTCAAAATAAAATTTGATATTTGCATCGTGATAATAAAAACATAGTTTGAATAACAATTAAAATATATAAGATATGGCAACAAAGAAGATTGATGAAGAGAAGACATTGAAATATGCAGTAGCATTTTACTTCTGCACGTCAGGTAAGGTAAACTTCATGTTAGGCAATAAAATGTATCAGCATATAGATACTGTTTATGACCAAAGAGAAGATGGCAGAGGCTTCAATACCTGTGAAGTTGTTTATAACTACAAGGCTCAAAAGTACGAGGTTCTGAATGTAGATACAGAGATAGGCAATAAAGAGATTACAATATTATAAGTTTAACCAGCAGGGCGAAAGCCCTGCGCAATATAGAAGAATATGAAAGAAAATATATTTTTAAAAGCAGTTATAGAAAAACCGTTATTGAATAATGAACCAGAAGTTTTACACCTTTTCGTTCAAATTATCAATGAAATAACTTCTTGTATGTCAGAAGACGAGTTAAGAGGCTGTATGAACTCTTTAATAGTAAGATACCCTTATTTTAAACTGTTTTTCGATTATGGTTTCGGACATAATCATATGTGGGTGAAAGCATCAGGTTCTTTAGAAAGATTGATATTGGTTGAGTTCTAATCCGGTAGCTTTCGAGCTGCCACAATATACACGATTATGAAAGCAGATTTAGTTTTAGTTATCAGCCCTGAAGCCCCACTGATGAAGCAACTGGGCAAAGTGTTAGGTAAGATGGTAACCCCTTATGACTTCTCTACTATAGAGAGGGGTGAAAAGTACATCACCATACAGCATGACGAGACTGGGCTTGTAGTGGCTTATACGAGTGAAAAAAGATTGAATGCAAAACATTAAATATAGTGATTATGAACTCAATAAATGAAAACGGTTGCAGCGTATGCCAACCCGGTAAAGAGAATTATTGTACCTACAACACCAGGTTGAGAGGAAAAAGAGTGAGAATGTACCAGTACGACTACCGTACTGATAGCGGTGAACTTTTTTCTTGTTGTGCGCCTACCTTAGAGGCGTGTAGAGAAAGACGGGATAAATGGCTTAGTTCACGACAATAAGCCGGTTGTCGTGTATAACGATTGAAGATATTTCGTTATCTTTGGTTGTGGTAGTATCTTTGGGGTACTATCGCGGAATGGAGCAGTTGGTTAGCTTACCGCTTTGACTTGGCGGTGGTCACAGGTTCGAGTCCTGTTTCCGCAACTATGAATATTAATTAAAAAAATGACACGATTATGAACATTTTAACGCTTAGTATTAAGCAAAAGTTTTTTGATGAGATTCTTTCTGGTAAAAAAGATTTTGAGAGGCGAGAAATAAAGCCAAGTAATGTTGAAAATTACGTTTCTTTTATCGTTGATGGTAAAGAATATGAGAGAGAAGAAGATATTCCAGATGGTGATTCAGAAGTAATGGTTAAAGCTAAATCGTATGATAAGCTTAAACTGGTTACAGGCGAATATAAAGGTAAACGCCCATATCTTATCGTTGAAGTAAAAGATGCTCGTGTGGAGTTTCTATTTGATGAAAACGGTGATTTTATCACTGGAACAGAAAAAGGTAAAGAATACGCCATAGCGCATATAGTGTTTGAGTTAGGCAATATAGTAGAAATATTTAAAGGTGAAAAATAGGCTGAGTCGGAGAAATTAAAAGAAGAATCAATCGTACCACAGGTATTAGTAACCGTGGGCGTAGGGTAAATGCCGGTAAAGCGGCAGTAGGTCATCAATCAGGGTTCGGAACAAGGGCGCAAAAGCGTTCTGACCTTGTTGCTGCATTTGGAGGTGATTAATGAACGCCTTGATTATGCAGAAAACGAAAGAAACAATATTGCACGCATCACAGAAAAGTGATACGGCGATATTGTTTTTTTCTGCGACTGGCAAAGATAGCATTGTCTTGTTACATTTGCTTCAAAGTCAGTTTAAAAAGGTTGTATGTTGCTTTTTGTACCATGTGAAAGGGCTGAATATAGTAGAACCTTTCTTTAATTGGGCACGCTCTTATGGAAATGTCGAGGTAGTTCAGTTGCCTCATACTGATTTATACAACTTCAAAATGCAAGGTTTATTAAGTGTGAAGCATCTCGATGGGCTAAAAAGGTTGAAGCTACGTGATATTGAAGACTATCTAAAAATTAAGTATCAAACTAAAGTTGTCGTATATGGAATGAAGATATCTGATTCTTTCGCCCGTAGAGGCATGTTTAACAAAGCCGCCAAGTCAGATATTCATTTTGATTATGAAAAGTATTATCCCATCGTGAACTGGACTAATAAAGATTGTCTTTCGTATATCAAGTTGCATAAACTACCGGAACCGCTGAAGCTTGGGAGTAAAAGAGGTAGTTCGGGTATTAATTTCCGCCCTGAAACAATATTGTACATTAAAGAACATTATCCGGAAGATTACAAGAAGATTATCAAAGAATTTAATTTAATAGAAGCCAAGTATGGAGGAAGTTAGTAAATATCAGAAATTTGAAACTGCTACTATTAATCGTGGGCAAATTAAAAATGCAGAATATAATCCTCGTAGAATTTCAGATCCCGCTAAGAAGAAATTGAAAGATAATATAAAACGAGTGGGACTTCTTGATACTATTGTGGTGAATAAAAACACGATGAATATAGTGTCAGGGCATCAGCGTATATCTATCCTTGATTCGCTTGAAAGGAAAAAGGACTATAACCTAACAGTTGCTATGGTAGATTTGTCCGAGAAAGAAGAAAAGGAACAAAATATATTTTTCAACAATACAAAAGTTCAGGGTGAATTTGATACTGATATTTTGGCTTCAATGTTGAGTGATATAGATTTCGAGTGCGCGGGTCTTGATATTAACGATGTTGGTATTTTAGGGGTTGAAGTAGATTTACCCTCGATAGAAGAACCAAGCGAAGCAGATAAGGAGGTTATGAAGTTGAATAACGAAATTTACGACAATAAACGTGAGATGCGAAAAGCTGTAATGAACCATTCTCAAACAAAGAATGAAGAATCAGTAGATACATTTGTAGTTCTTACTTTCAGTAACCAAAGTAATAAAGAAGTGTTTTTGCAACGGTTCGGATTTAGACCGCAAGAAAAGTATATCAAAGGTGAAGTTTTATCGGATATGGTAGAGAGAGTAGATTAATATGGCAAAGCCGAAGTTTGACTTTAAAGACCCCCATAATCTCATTCGTATAGAAGGATGGGCGAGAGATGGATTAGACGATAAGCAAATTGCTGCAAACATCGGCTACAATGAAACGTATTTCTCTGAATTGAAAGGTAAAATCCCCGAATTATCCAAAGCATTAAAAAACGGGCGTGCGCCTCTTGAGTTGAAAGTAGAAAACACTCTTTACACGAAAGCTACCGGAATGAAAGTAAAAGTCCAGCAGGCTATCAAGGTGAAAGATGTTTATTACGATGAAAATGGTAGGCGGTGTGAAAATGAAAGGATAGAAATTGTGGAATTAGAACAAGAGATTCCTCCTGACACAACGGCTGGTATCTTTTGGCTTAAAAATCGCAAGCCTGAACAATGGAATAAACCAGCTCCAAGAATTGATGAAGATGCTGATATTCCAACAGACATAGAGCATGGCATCAACATTGATTCTTGGATTAAAGACAAGCTAAAATGATAGTACCCCAAGAAATTTACCATCCATTATATGAGGATAAGGAAAAATTTATAATTCTTATCACCGGTGGGCGTGGTAGCGGAAAGTCTTTCAATGCTTCTACCTTCATAGAACGGTTGACTTTTGAAATGACTCCCGTAGAGAAGATTGTTCATCAGATTCTTTACACCCGTTACACGATGGTTTCTGCCGGTATGTCTATCATCCCCGAAATGATGGAGAAGATAGATTTGGACGGTACCACGAAATATTTCAAGACCACAAAGACGGACATAGTCAATAAGATGACTAAGAGCCGTATCATGTTCCGGGGTATCAAGACTTCTTCCGGGAATCAGACAGCCAAATTAAAATCCATTCAGGGCATTACGACTTTCGTCTGCGATGAAGCGGAAGAGTGGACAAGCGAAGATGAGTTCGACAAGATAATGCTCTCCATTCGCAAGAAGGGTATTCAGAACCGGATTATTATCATAATGAACCCATGCGATTCCAATCACTTCATCTACAAGAAATACATTGAGAAAACTCACAAGCTGGTGGAGATTGACGGTGTACAAGTTCAGATTTCCACTCATCCGAATGTGCTCCACATTCATACGACTTACTTTGATAATTTGGAGAATCTTTCACCGGAGTTTCTAAAAGAGGTAGAGGATATGAAGGTGAGTAATCCTGAAAAGTATGGTCATGTGGTTATCGGCCGGTGGGCTGATGTTGCAGAAGGTGCTGTGTTCAAGAAGTGGGGAATTGTGAAAGAGTTCCCGCAGGAATGCAAAAAGGTAGGAATAGGGCAGGACTTCGGCTTTACTAATGATCCTTCCGCTGCTGTAAGATGTGGCATTATTGATAACCGTTTGTATGTTGATGAACTTTTCTATGAAACGGATATGCTTTCGTCGGCTATTGCCAATAGGTTAAAGCCTTTCTCTATGAAAGTTTTTGCCGATTCGCAAGACCCTCGATTGATTCAAGAGATAAAGAACAGAGGCGTGAATATCTATCCGGTAGATAAGTTTCCCGGCTCCATCAAAGCGGGTATTGATAAGATTAAAGACATGGAGTTCTTTGTAACAGAACGCTCTTACAATATTATTACTGAACTTCGGAAATATGTTTGGGATAAAGATAAGGATGGAAACTACATCAATGAGCCAGTAGATGAATATAATCATTTGATGGATGCCATTAGATATTATGTATTGGGTTGTTTGCTTGGACGCATTTTGAAGCCGAAAGATTTAACAGGAATATTCACACACTAAAAATATAAGCTATGCCATTGAATTTAGAAGAAATATTAGCATTGCCCGATATCGGGCAGAAGATAAACTATCTGAAGAAAGGTAGGAAAACTGAACTTCCCGACCGTTGCAAACTTTGGGATGATTGGAATCCGGAACGCCATGAAATCATGGTTGACGAAAAGAAATATCCGGACAGAAAGGTTCTTGAAAAAGAAGCAGAGAAGCACTTCGATGAAAAAACGGGTAAGACTTATGAAATCGAAGCAAAGTATAAGACTGAACCGGTGAACCGTATCTCCATTCCATTGGAACAAGATATAGTGAATATTCAAACAGCTTTCACGGTCGGCATAGAACCGTCTATGGATTGCACTCCAACCGATGATGATGAAAAAAAACTGTTGGATGCGGTAAAGGCTGTATTCAAGTCTAATAAAATCAAATATCAAAACAAGAAGATTGTCCGTGCCTGGCTCTCCGAACAGGAAGCGGCAGAATATTGGTATGTTACCGATGATGATTCGTTTTGGGCAAAGTTTTGGAAGAAAATAAAGACTACCTTCGGGGGGAAGGTAAAACCCACCAAGAAACTGAAAAGCGTGTTATGGTCTCCATTCAGAGGTGATAAGCTATACCCGTTCTTTAACGACGAAGGTAAAATGATTGCTTTCTCACGTGAGTATAAAAAGAAGCTCATGGATGATTCGGAGGTCATCTGCTTTATGACTATCACGGACAAAATGGTTTATCAATGGGATTTGTCTAAAGGGTATGAAGAAAGAACTCCTTTTGCTCATGGATTCCCAAAACTACCGGTTCTCTATGCTTATCGTCCTGAACCTTACTGCAAGAAGATAAAGACTTTTCGGGTCCGATTAGAGAAATTGTTATCTAATTATGCTGATTGTATAGACTATCATTTTTTCCCGTTACTGAAGCTAATTGGAGATGTAGAGGGTTTCATGGGTAAGGTTAAGGACAGAATGGTCAAACTTACGGGTGAAGGTGCGGATGCCCAGTATCTGACGTGGAATCAGGCAAATGATACCGTAAAATTTGAGGTAGAAACCCTCTTTGAGAAAGCATATTCTATGACGAATACACCACAAATCAGTTTTGAAAAGTTGAGCGGTGCTGGAAATGCCTTGTCCGGAGTGGCTTTCGATTACGTGTTTCTTTCGACACATTTGCAAGTTCAAAATCATGCCGAGGTGATAGGTGAGTTCTTGCAAAGGCGTGTGAACTTCATAGTCTCTGCTTTAGGCTCTATAAATCCATCTGAATTTAACAAAGCATCTGAAACGATAGATATTAGTACAGAAGTTGTTCCGTATCGCCTTGACAATTTAGAAGATAAAGTCAATGTAGCTGTAAAAGCTGTATCGGGTGGTGTATGGTCGCAACGACATGGAGTAATGTTCGCTGGAAATATTGACCGCATCGAAGAAGAAATCGCAGAGATAAAAGAAGAACAAGAAGAAAAAAGAAACGCTGAAATGCAGAAACAAAGCATAAAGAAAGGGGAGTGAAATCACTCCTCTTTGTATCTCCATTGATAGCCCTTGTGCTTCTTTATTTTCCCATTACAGCACATTGAAATGCCCGAATGGTGCGCACCAGTTGCGCGTGTCGCTTCATTCAAACTATCAAATGAATTTATAATTTTGCCGTCTTTTAATTGTAGAACAGCTCGTGAATTATGGTGGTTTTTGCCAGCCTTTTGCTTTCTACCAAGAACCCTATATGCGTGTAGTAAGTTTTCACCATCAGTAACCCATTCAAGATTAGTAACGCAATTATTGGTTTTATCACCGTCTATGTGGTTTACTTGTGGTAGGTTTTGCGGATTAGGTATAAAAGCATTTGCGACCAAGCGATGAACTTTAAATATGCGCTTTCTGCACCATACATTCAAATACCCCTTTTTGCTTTTTATGGGTATTAAAATGCGTCCATCTCTAAACCAATATCCTTTACCGTTCCAGCATTTCTTTGGCAAGGATTTTACCCTACCTAAATTTGATACTTGATAATCGTCTTCGTACCCTTCAATGTCTTTCCAAATTTCATCCATAATTATTTCATTTAAGAGTGAATAATAAAGGCAGCCTTTAAAGTCGTGCGAAGACTGCCTTTTGATAATCGTGCATTAAGCACAAAGTAATTTATTAGCCCCGAAAGCATTTATTAGCCCGTTAGCAAGGTCATAAATTACATAAGAAGGGTTGTTCTTATCATTGGCAGCAAATGCCGTAAACTCTCTCAATTTGATTAAAGCACCTATCATTTCTTCTTTCTTCGCTATGTTAGCAATAGTTCTGGCTTCATTATAGGTGAGAAAACCGTTATCGCCCGTGCGACGATTCCAATTATTCCAGTTTGGTCTACCTTGCATCAGAAGAAAAATATAGCCATCGACATAACTTCTGCCTATTAACTCATTAGTAAGTCTGTAAAGCCAATACTTAGGGCTTTTTTCATCGTAACGCAAACAACCGTTTGTGTCTGTATATTCGACATCTTTTACAACTAATGCCCTAAGTACCCATAAAGCGTGTATTGCTTTCATATAGTATTCTTCATTGTTGAATAGGTTCATTACACCTAAAACACTATTTGCATTTACTGTTTTCATATTCGTTTATATTTTATGTGTTAGTACTCTACAAATAGCTTTATAAACTTGTGTTTTCTCAAATCTATTTAGTGTCGATGCTTTGTCAGCCCCGAATGATAATTCACCGTTCTTGAACTGATATACAATAATTAGACCGCTTACCGTGTTATGTTGGTAGATTTTCACCTCTTGATTTTCAGCTATTAGTGTCATAGTTATGCAATTTTGATAAGGTTACACTTTTTGAAACATCTATACTCTTCTTTTTCAGTGTCCCAGTACACTTGCAGATTGTCATTCGGCTTTCTGCCTGTACCTTTTACCTCACCGATAAGATTCTCTTTGAGAGTGCCAAAGGCTTGACGTAACGTGCCGTCTGTCTTTTTGAAGTAGAACTCTACTATCTTTACTTTCAAAGCCGCTTTCAGCTTCAAATTAGCCCATGCGCATTTTAACGCTTCACTCATTGAATAACCGTTCTTGCGAACAAACTGCCATGCTAAACTCATGACCTCTTTCATCTGACTTCTAAATTTTGTGCTCATACTCTTATATGTTTTAAATTATACTTTTAGTTATCATTTTGATATTGCAAAGTAAACTATAAGTATTCAATTGGCAAAATATAGATAGTTAATAAACTATAAAAAGAATACTTTTAGTTGTCTTATTTAGCTAATATGAAAACTTTGAGTAACTTTGCCATAAATAATGGGAGTAAACTAAATATATACATATATGAGATTTAGAATTTTAGAACTATGTAAAGAGGCAGGAATCAATCAAACTGAACTCGCTGAAAAAATAGGCTTGTCACGAGTTGGGCTATCAAAAGCAATTAATGGCAACCCCACTATTGGTACATTGGAAAAAATCGCCGATGCTTTGGGTGTCCCAGTAACTGAACTATTTGAAAAGTCAAACACTGGAGATATAGTAGGCTTCGTAAAGGTAGGCGATATCGTACATGAGGTGAAGTCTGCGGAAGATGTGAAGAATTTAGCAAGTAATTTAAAAGTGCAATAATATGAAAGTACAATGTGGAAAATATGAATTATTAGATTCTATTTTTGTTACGCAAGTTGAAGGAAAACCTATAGATATCACTTTAGAAGATCCAAGTGATAAGGATTTATATATTTCCTTTGCTTTTGAAACCAATAAAGATGAAAAGGAGGGCTTGTTGAAATTTAATATTGAATCTGGCGTAAAGCTACAAATTAAGTTGATAAATTTTATAGGTTCTTTTGGTGGAGGAAATAGTGAAGCTATATTTATTGGTAACTTTAGAAAAAAACAATTATTTTTGAATTATAGAGTTTTTGATTTGTTGGGCTGTGAAAACAAAAGTTTATTAATTAATTTCTATTTGTTAGAAATGGAGGAACAAAATGGAAAATAAGTTTTTACCCCAAGAAAATGGATTTATTTCTAATGTCTGTTCTAATACAAAATCAGATGTAATAATTATCACCGAAGATAAATTAAGGTTGATATTTGGCAAGTTTGTAAATAGAATAAAGAAAACTAGAGATTGGATTAGCTATGCTGGTATATCTGTAACAATTTTATTAAGTCTATTAACTTGCAATTTCGATAAAGACTTTTTAGGGGTATCACATGATATTTGGTATGCTGTTTTTGTATTTGGTTTTATTTCGTCTGCCATAATGCTAATTGTTTCAGTGATAAATTGTTTGCGATCACGTAACTTAACAGATAAAATGATAATTGAAATCAAAAACGAAAAGGCTGATTGATGATTTGAATGATAAGGTGACTACTGCCGTTTCCGCTGTCAGTGGTGGCATCTGGTCAACGCGTGAGGGAATCATGTTTGCCGGGAATGCTGATAGGGTAGAAGAGGAGCTTGTAGAAATCAAAGAGGAACAAGCGGCAAAGAATGAGCAAATCGGAAATAAGGGACAGAAAAATGCCTCTTAGTCAGAAAAATTATGGGGATTATAATTTTAGTACAAGAAAAATAGAATATTTTGCGGCAACATCAAAGAATTGCCGCTAATTTTTTGCTTGAATAGTTGTAGGTAATTAAATAATTACCTATATTTGTAGGGTAATCAATAGAGAAAGGTATGCCAACGATATTTATTTTATTTGGTTTTCGTTTTATGTTTTACGCTAATGACCATGAGCCTATACATGTTCATGTAATCAAAGGGGATGTAAGTGCTAAATTCACTTTATTTCCAGTTACATTAATCAAAAATAATGGCTTGAAGTCATCTGAACTGAAACTTGTAGAATCAGTTATAGAAGAAAATCAAGAAGTAATAGCAGAGCATTGGAATAAATTTTTTAATAAATCAAAATAAGTGGTTATGGAAAATATCATAGTTGAAAAGGTATGGTTGACTGATACGGAGGTATGGATACGTACCACTGACGGGAAGGAGGCATGTGAGAAGTTTTCAGATTTCCAAAGGCTGAAATGGGCTACTCCTGCGCAGCGCGCAAATTTCACAACGAGCCATGACGGAATACATTGGAGAGAGCTTGATGAAGATTTGAGTTTTGAGGGATTCTTTCGGGAAAGGAAATCTAATCCTCTTTATGATTTATTTATAGCTCATCCTGAATTGAATGCTGCTGCCATAGCACGACGTTTAGGTATTTCTCAGAGTTTGTTTGCTCAATATGTAAGTGGAACAAAGAAGCCGTCTAAGAAACGTTTTGAAGATATTATAGAAACAATACGTTCAGTAGGGCGTGAATTAATGGCTGTACCGGCATAAGTTACAATACTTTATTTAGGCGTGATTCCATTCGGTTTCACGCTATGATAAAGCCGGAGAAATCCGGCTTTTACTAAACAACTTTATCCTGAGTAGGATCGTATGTCATTTCTTTATTTTTCTTTTCTATTCGAAAGCCCTTTATTTTTGATGAAAGAGACCTTTCTAAGATTTGTTTTGCTTTACGATATGTACCGTCATTTGACGGATGGCGAGAACTGACAATAGCACCTACAACTTGTTTCCCTTTCAGGTAGCCTTGGTCATAGAACAAATTTACCGTATTACCTATTTGTGTCACAGCGTGCGAAATGTCAGTGCCTTTTAATTCTACAAAGATATAAATCTGTTTAGGGTCTGATGTGTACACAAACAAATAGTCACATTTCCTATGTTCTGACGAACGGTCAAAATAGCCATCAACTTTCACCTTGTCCACCTTGGTTAAATCTTTTGAGCCTATTGTGAATTTACTTCTGTTCTCGCTAACGGTAAAACGTGAGTTACACCTGCATTTCGATTGTTCGTATCGTTCATCAAAAGGGGCTGTTTCTGAAAAACCGGGCTTTTTATCAAAACACTTACAGCTCATTTCTTTCAATATTACAAAGTTCATCAAAAATATATCCTAACTCATTGGAGGCTTCATCAATATACTCTGCACCTACGGATTTTAATTCAGTATTTAGTATATCTTTAACAATCCCATCAGAATGGAAAAAGTATGATGACACTTCATGGAAGTCAATTAAAGCCATTGACGGGATAAGTTCCTTTATTTGAGATTGGATTTTCCTTTTGTTATTACTTTTATTTAATATTTCCCTTGCTAAAATTAAATTATCTACTACTGATAATACATAAGGGCTATGTGTTGTAATAACAATACTTCCATTTGATTTTCTCATTTTTTTTATAATCCAATCAATTAAGAAATGTTGAGTAGAAGGGAATAAATTTAATTCAGGTTCTTCTATCACTAACATTTGTTTTTTCTTACTCTCAACGTACTGGTTAAATACAGTCCATAGGGGAATGATTGATTGAATACCACTTGAAGCTTGGGATAATTTTAATTCCTTATGCTCATTTGTTAAATATATAGTATCGCCATTATTATTAAACGAAACTTGAATATTTAGTATGTCGATATCAATATTTTTATATTGTGTTCTAGCTTTTTCATATAAACTCCCAAAATCCTTTATACAATCAGGAATACTGGCTCCTGCTTGTAGTAAAGAGAATATGCTATTAGAAAATGTTGAAATTAACAACCTTTCGGCAGGTATGTATACAGGAATACACTCTTCATAAATGATACTCATTAAAAGTGGTTTAATGAAGAGTGGGAAAAATGTATCATCCTTCTTTAGCTTACTGTCTTTTACAGAGTTTTTTAAAGCATCTATTAAATCTTTTAACGATGATTCACTTTCTTTTTTCTCTATAAATTTCAATATGAAATCATAGGATTCAGATGTGCTAGCCATCTCCATGAGGTCAGCATCTTTATAATTGCTATGGAATTTATTCTCTCCTATTTCCCAGTAATATTTATCATTGCTATACTTAATGATAGTAGAAGGTTTAAAATCAAAATTAATATTATATTTTTCCAACAACTTAAAGAATCCCTTGAAATCTCCTTCCTTGATAGCCCAAAAAACAGAGTTGTTAAATATTGCAAGAAGTTTTGCAATAGTACTTTTTCCGCTTGAAGTATGCCCAATAAAAAAATTGTACTTCTTTATTTCTATTTCTGCGGATTTTATAGCTCCGAAATTCTTTACAATTAAATGTGCCATATGTATCAATTAATTAGAGTTACTATTTATTCTAAAGAGTAACTAGTTACAAATGTAGTCATTTATAATGGTTTTGTACCTAAAGGGATTCTTCTTTTTGCAGATAAACAATAAAAAACTAGTGGATGTTCGCGCATATTACAATTTTTCCGCTAACTTCTTGATATCATCCTTACTATTGATAACGTGAGTGCTATCTCCAATTCGGACAGCTCCTATAACTTCATCGGAAGATTTTTCAAATAGGTCTGTTACTTCAACTCCGAGAGCGTCCGCTATTTTGGATAGGGTTTCAATGGTAGGATTGCCTTTTGATAATGTATTAGCTAATGTCGAACGGGCTACCCCCATTTTATCAGCTAATTCCTGTAAGGTGATGCCTTGCATTTTGCAGTGTTCGGTAATTCTTAGATTCATAATCGTGTACTTTAATTTTATACAAAGGTACGTCTCTTTGTGTATTGTACTACTATAATAGTATTAAATAAGGTTAATATACTAATTGAATAGTTCTTTTCTTTTTGGATTATACTATTAAAGTAGTATGTTTGCATCATGAAAGTACAACAAAATAGTATTAACACATAAAACATAAGTAGTATGAGCACAAAATTTAGAAGTCAGATGAAAGAGGTCATGAGTTTAGCATGGCAGTTTGTTCGCAAGAACGGTTATTCAATGAGTGAAGCGTTAAAATGCGCATGGGCTAATTTGAAGCTGAAAGCGGCTTTGAAAGTAAAGGTAGTAGAGTTCTACTTCAAAAAGACTGACGGCACGTTGCGTCAAGCCTTTGGCACTCTCAAAGAGAATCTTATCGGTGAGGTGAAAGGTACAGGCAGAAAACTGAATGATAATTTGCAAGTGTACTGGGACACTGAAAAAGAAGAGTATAGATGTTTCAAGAAGTGCAACCTCATAAAAATCGCATGACTATGATAACAATATCAGTGACAGAAAAAGCAGCTGAACAGATTAACCGCATCCGAAAGTTTGAAGAGCTGGAAGAAATGAAATCCTTGCTATGTGATGCCTACCTTTCAGCGTCCAGTTATATGGAAGAGAATAACTACAGTAATGAATCATCAATGCCCCTTTGGGCTATTAGAGAATTGAATGAGCTGATTAAAGAGTTAGCAATAAACGAATAAGATAAAAATATGAAAGAGAAAGAATTTGGAAATATTTATTCATTAGGCGAAGATTTAGATGAAAGGTTTGCGTGGTGTGTACAGCTCATTGATAATGAGCTGTGTATTGCTATTCATTGCACTACACAATCAGGACACTCTCCTTTTAATAATAAAAGTTTTATGGCAGCAATACCAATAAAAAGACTTACTGAGTGCTTGCAGTACTTGTTTGAATCTTTAAATGGTTAATGTTATACGATTATCCAGAAAGGCAGTCTTCGCACGACATAAAGACTGCCTTTATTATTCACTTTAAAATCAATGATTATGGACGAAATTTGGAAAGACATTGAAGGGTACGAAGGAATGTATCAGGTATCAAACTTAGGCAGAGTAAAATCCCTATCAAACTCAAGAACAAGACATGAGAAAATATTAGTACCAATAAAGAATAAGGGGTATTTTTATGTGAGATTATTTCAGTCGGCAAAATGCAAAAGAGTATATATTCATACACTTGTAGCATCTGCTTTTATTCCTAATCCTTATGGTTATACAATAATAAATCATCGTGATGAAAATGGTCAAAATAATTGTGTAGATAATCTTGAATGGTGCACACATAAATACAACTTAAACTATGGCACTGTAAAACAAAGAATTTCAGATAAATTATTAGAGCATAATTCGGCAAGATGTAAACAAATTAATCAGTTCGACCTATTGGGTAATTTTATTAAAACTCACACATCTGCGTGTGAAGCAGAAAAAGAAACGGGTATTTCCTCTTCTTCTATAAGAAAATGTTGTAAAGGTGGTTATATACACAGTAAGTATAAAAAATGGTATAAATTAACTCATGCAGGTGGTTATATTTGGAAATATAAAGAATAAAAGCTCATGGCGTGATAATTATCACGCCTTTTTTATACCATTTTACAACAACCGCTTCATTGTTGTGTATCACCTATCTGATAATTTTTCACCTTCTTTATAAATAACGAAATTTACCGTAGAAATTTATAAATCAAATTCATACGGTATGACAATCTTAGAACAAATCTTGGCAGGGCTACAACAGAAATTCGCTGGGGTGGACACTGCTATCTTAACCCGAATCGCTACTAAAAAGGCAGAGGGTGTAACGGTGTAGCTAACACTTGAAAAGGGACCCGGGTAGCATTTGAAACGTGTACCACCCGA